>JAEIGA010004069.1_pt1 | contig 22625 bp, 20 predicted proteins | sample 9270691 | NCBI WGS metagenome assembly JAEIGA01 (sample SAMN17057246, study PRJNA624740) | gut metagenome | biome: biome; isolation source: fecal sample | host: Bos grunniens | place: China: Xizang | collected 2019 | reverse complement strand
TAATTACAATATAATATCTATAACTTTCTTAATCGAATGTTTATAAAAAGTTTGAGGGATTTCCTCTTCACAAATATTTTCCGATAATAAAAATAAAACTTTATCATCTATAAGATTAACTTCTTCGATGTTTTTTATATTGCAAAATGATATATTATTCTTTTGACATGCATATTCAATGATAAAGGCTATATCATCTTCTCCTAAAAGAATAACATTTTGTGTTCCTTTTTCTTTTTCTTCTTGAATATAATTTAAAATAAGTTCTTTGTAATCATAAACATTTTTTATCGTTCGCTTTATATAATTATAACTTCGCTTAGCAACTTCTTTCAATCCCTCGGTAGTTAGAACATATCGAATATTTCTGGCAGAAATCTTATTCATGCAAAGCCAACCTTTTTCAACAAACCGTTTTAAAATATTGTTGGTCATTCCTAAAGACATATTCAAGGCTTTGGATATATCTCGTTGGCTTGCTTCTGGTGAGGATAATAGAGTTTCATGTACATCTGATAAAAGTATCAAATCTTTTGGTGAATTCATAATAAATATTTAGGGATAAAAAAAGGACTATATTGAAATAAATCAATACAAAAATGAGAAAGTAAAAAGTCATAAAAATCTCTTGTGGCCGAAACACACTAAAAGCATTTATAACTAATTGTTCAACTTATGAACATCTTAACATAGAAAAAACTTGAATGCAAGCAAATTGATTCGATTTTGTCTTAAAATTAAATAAAAAGATATTTTTTCATGAATCCTTATGTATTTATTGTATTTTTTCGCATTTATAAACACCTATTGACTAAATTTATTTTTTAATTACACTTAGTAGTGTATGAAATTGCAAAAAACTAAAGTTATTTTTGTTCAGTTTTTATTTTTATTTACTCTTACAAACTTAGTTGCACAAGTTAATTATGAAGATTCTTATGAAAATTTGCGCACTATTGTTTACAACAGTACACAAACAAAAGAAACTGAAATTTTACAGCAATACAAATACACTATTGATTTGATAAACAATGATAATTCCGTAGAAAGCAATATTAAATTTTCACAATGTGATTATTTACTTGGTTTATACTATATAGATTATTCAAACTTTCAAAAAGCAATAGAATATTTAGAATCATCATTAAATTGGGCAGATAAAGCAAATGAAACTAAACCAACAGCACAAGGATATCTTGCGTATGGTGAAAGTTTAGCTCAAATTTGTCCTATAAAGCCAACTTCATACTTGATAGCAAATGGATTAAAAGTTCCTGCTATTGCAAAAAAAGCTTTAAAAATTGACAACGCATTAGGTGCTGCTCGCTATCTAATATGTAGTGTAATTGTTTATTCGCCTAAACCACTAAAAAATCTTACAAAAGGCGAAAGAGTTTTTAAAGAAATGCTTGAAAATTACAATCTTGATAAAGAAGATTGTTTTAATGTATATAAATCTTTGGGATACATTTATTATCAGCAAAAAAAATACGCTGAAGCTGATGAATGGTTTGAAAAAGCAGCAAAAATTTATCCTCACAATAAATTTTTGTTAAGCATGCAAAACAGGGAATATACAAAAGAAGCTTTTGTAGAAATAGATCCTGTTATTGACACGATTTTAGAGGAGTAACTGAAAATGTATTTTTACTCAATAATTTTAGTTATAGTTGGCATATATTTCTTTGTTTTTTCGCTTTTAAATATATTAAAAATAAAAAAGGATACTGTTTTTACAAAGCCAGTTGAAGAACCTTTTGTATCAGTTTTAATTCCTGCAAGAAATGAAGAAAATAACATTAAATCTTGTGTTGAGTCATTTCTTAATCAATCATACAAAAACTACGAAATTTTAGTTTTAGATGATAACTCAACAGATAGAACTTACGAAATTGTTAAGAAACTAGAAAATCAAAATCCAGGAAAAATTAAATTATATTCAGGAAAACCTTTACCAAAAGATTGGAGAGGAAAATCTTTTGCGATGCAACAACTTTTGGAGTATGCAAAAGGTGAGTATTATCTATTTACTGACGCTGATACAATACACAACGAAAATTCTATTTCAATGATGATGGCAAATATTCTTCATCATGATGCAGATTTAGTTTCTGGTTATATAGGACAAAAAACAAAAACTTTTGGCGAAAAAATAACAATTCCTCTAATTTATCTTTTAACAGGACTTGTAATTCCTCTATGGATGAACCAAAAGTCAAAGTTATCAATTTTTTCAACAGCGATTGGTCAATTTATTGGAGTAAAATCCCAAGCGTTCAAATCAATCGGTGGTTATGAAAAAATAAAATCTTTTACAACAGAAGATATTTATCTTGCAAGAGAAATGAAAAAAGCTGGATTTAAAACAGTTTTCCTTGATTTTAAACAAGCTGCAACTTGTAGAATGTACGAAACATACGATCAATCTGTACGCGGAATAAGTAAAAACATTTTTGACTTTTTAGGAAAAAATCCTATAATTATGACATTCATTGTTTTAGCAATTTTCTTCTTTCTTGTTTTGCCAGCACCATTATGTGTAATTCAACTTTTTGAATTAAATCTTCATAAATCAAGTTACATTGATACATATACTTTATCATTACTTATCAACATTGTACTTTGTAGCGTATCTTGGTTAATGATTTTTATTGCAAGAAAATTACCATGGTACATTTCACTAATGTTCCCGATTGTACATCTCAACTTGTTGTATATTGCGCTTGTTTCCTGGATTCGCAGTGAACAAGGCAAAGGTTATGTTTGGAAGGGTAGATTAGTTTCATAAAAAAATATAGACTTAAATTAGAATATTTATAAAATAAAGAGGTTTTTATGGCTATTGCAAAACTCATTAAAGAATTGATGAACAGCAAAGGTTCTTCTGTTATTAGAAAAATGTTTGAAGAGGGAATTCAACTAAAAGCTAAATTTGGTGAAGACAAAGTTTACGATTTTAGTTTAGGAAACCCTGATATGCCACCTCCTGAAAAAATTTATCAAGTTGTAAACGAAATTGCAAAAGATAACGCAAAAGATAGACACGCTTATATGCCAAATGCAGGTTATACAGAAACAAGAAAAGCTATGGCAGATAAAGTGAATTTTGAACAAGGTCTTTCTGAAACAAATGCATTAAATGAAAATCATGTTGTAATGTCTGTAGGTGCTGCGGGAGCCTTAAATAGTGTTTTCAAAGCTATTCTAAATTCAGATGACGAAGTTATTGTTCCTGCTCCTTTTTTTGCAGAATACAGAAATTATGTAGCAAATTACGGTGGAAAACTAATTACAGTAAAAAGCAAAAAAGATTTTTCACTCGATATTGAAAATATAAAAAATGCTTTATCAGATAAAACTGCGGCGGTTTTGATAAATTCTCCAAACAATCCATCTGGAAAAATTTATTCCGAAGAAGAAATAGCTGAATTAGCTTCTGTTTTAAACCAACATGGAAAAAATACTGGTAGAACTCCATACTTAATCTGTGATGAACCTTACAGAGCAATCACTTATAACGGAAAAATAGTCGCTTCTGTATTTCCTCTTTATGATAATGCTATTGTAGTAACATCTTTTGCTAAAAACTTAAGTTTACCTGGTGAAAGAATTGGTTTCATCGCAGTTAATCCAAAATGCGAAGATGCAAAAGAATTTATCGCAGCATGTACCTTTACAACAAGAACTTTAGGTTATGTAAATGCACCTGCTTTTTTTCAAAAAGTTGTTGCAAAATGTTGGAATACTGATGTAGACTATTCAATATACACCAAGCGTTGCAAAATGATTACAGATGTTGTAAAAAATGCTGGAATTGAATTTGTTGAACCAGAAGGTGCATTTTACTTATTTTGCAAAGCTCCATTACCAACTTTAGATGAAAATAAACAACACATTCTAAAAGATGGTGAAGACGAACTCTGTGATGAATTTGCATTTTGCGATCACTTAAAGAAATTCAATATTCTATGTGCTCCAGGTTCTGGATTTGGATGTCCAGGTTACTTTAGAATGGCTTTTTGTGTATCAGAAAAAACAATCACAAACTGTGCAGATTCATTAAAAGAAGCAAAAAACACTTGGTAAAATAGCTAAATTTTCTGTAGGAGTTATTTATGAATATTCTCATGATAAGTTCAGAAGCAATGCCTTTCGCAAGCACTGGAGGTCTGTCAAGTGCAGTTACTTTTTTGGCAAGTACCTTAGTTGATTTTGGTCATGATGTAAAAATACTCCTACCTCGTTATTACGGAATTTCACGGGATATTTTAACAGCAACTAATATCAAATTAAATATTTCTTGTAATTACGAAGAAAAAATTGTAGATGTTTATACTTCAACAATAAAAACACCTCAAAACAACGATTTACAGTTTTATTTTATCGATTATGAAGATTTTTTTGGAAGAGATGGTATTTATGGTTCAAAAGACGAACCTAATTACAATGACAATCCTCAAAGATTTTCATTATTTTGTCATAGCGCTTTTCAATTATGCAGAGAATTAAATTGGTTTCCAGATATTTTCCATTCACATGATTGGCCAACTGCTTTAATTCCTGTTCTTCTAAAATTTTACGAAAGAAAAAAGCCTGAATTTTCAAAAGCAAAATCAGTTATAACAATTCATAATTTAGGTTATCAAGGAATATATAGCAAACATTTATTTCCTGTAACAAATATTGAATGGAAATATTATTACTCAGCAGGTTTTGAAGATTTTGATGATATGAATTTCTTAAAAGCAGGAATCCAATGTGCAGACTTAATTACAACCGTAAGTCCAACTTATGCAGAAGAAATTCAAACAGAAAAATATGGATTAAGACTTGATTCTATCTTGCGCTACAGAAGTGAAGATTTATATGGTATTCTAAACGGTATTGATTCTGATTTTTGGAATCCTCAAACTGATAAATTTATTCCTCAAAATTATTCTGTAGAGACTCTAAAATTAAAACAAAAAAATAAAATTGAATTACAACGAAGAATGGGCTTAGAAATAAATCCTGAAATACCTTTAGTAAGTTTTTATTCACAATTCATTGAACAAAAGGGAATTACAGAACTTTTTGCATCAAATTTTGGTTGCGTACCTGCAATTTGTAGCGATATGAAAATGCAATTCGTAGTTATGGGTTCAGGAGAATCTTGGTGCGAAAAAGAAATAAAAACTTTAGAAGAAAAATTGCCAAATTTCAAAACTTATATTGGATTTGATCAAGAATTAGAGCATTTAATTCATGCTGGTAGTGATTTTATGTTAATTCCATCTAGATATGAACCTTGTGGATGTTTACAAATGAATTGTCAGCGCTATGGAACATTACCTATTTTACGAGCAATCAGTGGTCTTGCCGATGCTGTAGAAAATTACAATGAAAAATCTGGTTCAGGAACAGGTTTTATGTTCAATGATTTAACTCCTCAAAGTATTTACGATACAGTAGGGTGGGCAATTTTTGCTTGGTACAATAAATCCAAACATATTTGTCAAATGCAAGAACGAGTTATGCAAAAAGACTTTTCTTGGAAAAACTCAGCAAAAGAATACGAAAAACTATATACAAATTTAATTAAATAAAAAAACTACTAAAATTGTAAAATAAAAAGGCTGTTTGAACGAATTTTATAAAACATTCAAACAGCCTAATTTTTTATTAAAATAAATTATTCAGTAATTTGATTCAAATCTTTTGCATTTAATAATACCAAATTTCCTTTTGAAGATGTAACTACAACTCCTTTATCTGTTACCATAATTGGAGTAGATGGATCAACATTGATTTTTGATGCATACTCTAATGTTAAATCAGAGTTAAATTTACCAAGTGTATAATTTTCACCATCAGCAATTACAGCAAAATAAGAACCATTGTAAGTTACAATAGCAGATTCTTTAGCTATTGTTTGAGCACTTTCACCAATGATTTCCATATTTGTACCATCAAGAGTAACAAGTTTTACAGTTGCATTTCCACCTGTTTTTCCTGCAATAGCAACAAAGTTTGAACCTTCTGGATAAACAATTCTGTTTCTAATAACTGTAACAGGAGATTCTTTAATAATTCTACCTGTATCAGCATCCATTCTTACCAATGTTGACAACATTTCTTTATCCTCAGAAATTTTCAAGCCGTAAGCAGTATTTACAACAGCTGCATTTTTCATAGCTTCTTCGATAACAGATTTTTGATCTTTTGCAATTTCTTTGCGTTCTTCCATTACTTCAGCTAATTTTTTATCAGCAACAGCCTGTTCTTTAGCAGCTTCTTCTATAACTTTCTTAGTAACTTCTTCTTGTTCTTTTACAACTTCTTCTTGTTTTTCTTCAAGTTTCTTTGCTTGGTCTAAAGCTTTTTTAGCTTCCTTATCTTCAGGATTTTCTTCAACTTTCTTCTCAGCTTCTTGAACTTTTTTCTTTACTTCATCAAGAACCTTTTTCTCTGTAGATAACTTCTTGGCTTCTTCAGTAACTTTTTTCTGAGCAGTTTGAGCTTTTTCAGTTGCTTCTTCAGCTTCTCGTTCTTTAAAATCTACTAATTTTTTTCGTTCATCAACGCCTTTATCATCTTCTTCTTGCATTGATTCAACTACTTTTTTATCAGAAATTACAGATGTATCAATAGTACTTAAACCACCACCAATTTTTGCAAGAGGAATTACAATCTGAGATTTTCCAGCCCATTCTTCGTAATTAGTTGAAAGACCTGCTTTATCTGCTGTTAAGTTATTCATAACTACAGTCTTATATTTTTGATTATAAGCATCTAATTTTCCACGATAAACTGCATTATAAACAGTAACAAAAACTGCTAATGTATCAGCATCACTTTGTGAATAACCATAAGCACTAACTAAATAAGAACTGATAATTGTGCGTAAGTTCTTGATATGATCAACTGTAGCATTTGGTCCAATGATAAGAATATCTGCATCTAGCTTATCAGCTTGAGAAGGATCAACAGCATGAATCACTTGATATTTTGATGAATTTCCAAAATTACCTGATTTTGTAGGATCGATGGCAACATTTCGTCCCATTCCTGCACCAATTTCTGCAATCTGATTTTTTGTTTGAATTACAGATTGAGGACCTGTATAGTTAATAAACACAACAGTATCACTTCCAACAGATTTAAGTTCTTCTTTATCTACCTCTAATGCCGACAAAGGCAAAATAGATAAAACTAAAACGCAAAATAAAATTTGAATCAAATTTTTTTTCATACATCCTCCAAATAAAATGCAAATGTAAATATATCGTATATTATACACCCATTTATAGTTGTAATGCAATGATTTTTTCCATAGTTTCTCGTGCAAATTTTCTAATTTCTTCACTTGAAGAACTTGTTAACAGATAAACTAATATATCTTTTCCTTTATTAAGAGTTACTGTTTTTCCCATAAATCTGCATAATTCATATAAAGTTTTACAAAATTCTTTTTGTAGCATTGTATTTGATTTAAAATTTGATTTTCTTGATAAAATTTCCATTGCAGAAATTATTTTTCCATCATCATAACACAAATTTCCTGCTGCTTTTATGGCAGAAGTTACTATAAAATAATCAGCTTCTTCTTCGATTATCAAGGCTAATAGAGAAGTGTAAATTCCCAAGCCAGTATTTCCACAAGCTTCTAAAGTTTCTGTTATATTCATAACACCTTGAGAACCTTTTAATCGTTGTTGTTGTTCTTTTGTTACATAATAGAACGAATAAATATCTTGAATGTTAAAAGAAAGTTTTTTCAATATATCTTGTTCAAACTCGCTAGTATTTTCTGATTGTAAAAGGTTAATACATTCAGAAAGGGAATAATTATTTTGGATTTTATAATCCTTATTTTCATAAGATGATGGCAACAAAGGTTTTGCTACATATTTGCCTGTAGTTTGAACTAATCTATAAGCATTGATACACCAATCAGGTGTTGAAAAAACCAAAAATCCAGGTTCCAAATAAAAAGGGAATGCAGAATTTCCGTAGTTATATGTATAATTTTTTTGAATATTCCCTTTTTTATTTAAACAAATAGTATTTGTTCCAGAAATAAAATAAATATTTTGCCCATCAGAATAAAAATCTTGAATTTGATTTAATGAAATATCTGTAAAAACACTCCACATAATTTTATTAGATTGCAAATTAACAATTTTTTTATTAGAAAAACAAACATAAAAATTATTTTTATGAGAATAAATATTTACAGGATAAACATCTTTAGAATTTTCAAAAACGATTGGAATGATAGACCAAATAGTTTTTACTTTATTTTCAACTAAATTGATATAACCAACTTCACCATTTGAAAATCCAACTAAAATTCCACTATCAGAATTTGAAACACAAGTTACTTTTCCAGTAAAGGTGATTTCTTCCAAAATTTTTCCGTAAGGAGAAATTCTTAAAGCTGTAGAACATCCATTGATTTCTTTTTGCAACAATACCAATAAAGAACCGTCTGTAAATTCTGTTGTTCTTACTGAAGAAGATTGACCTAAATCCAAAGTCCACTTTATTTTTCCTGTCATAGAAAAACAAGTCAAAGTATTCAAACTTTTAACAAATAATCTTCCGTCTTTTCCTAAAATTAAATTTTCAGTAGGGTATTCTTTTAGTTGATATTCCCACAATGTAGTTCCAGTAGGATTTAGCATAGAAAGTTTCCCTGTTTGAGAAACTAAATACAAGGTATCCGAATATCCAGAAATAAAGTAGGGTGAACTTTTTTGCTTTAAACCTTTTTGCCATAAAATATCACCATTATTGGAACATGCTGATAAAAGTCGTCCGTCACTAACAACCGCAAAACCATAAGATGTTTTTACTGGTTTTGCAACAGCTTGTCCGCCTAAAACTGCATACCAAGACGGAATATTTGATAATGGCATTTTATTTTTTAATGAAGAATTTTCATCTGCAAAAATAGAAAAACTCATCATAAAAAAAAGAATAAAACCTAGAAATAATTTTAACATGTATGTTTTTTTATAACATTGTATACTTTTCATTACATTATAAGTCCTTTTCTAATACAACTAAACTTTCAATATGGCAAGTTTGAGGGTAATAATCCAGTAAATAAATATCTTTAATTTTATACCCATATTTTACAAGCTCTTTTATATCCCTTGCATGAGTTACAGGATCGCATGACAAAGATCTAATTGAAGGGATATTTGAATTACACAACCAATTTAGAACAGATTTTTCCATACCACTTCGCGGAGGATCAATTATAACGCCATCAAACTTACTTGAAATTTTTGAAGCATATTCGTTAACCCATTTTTCACCACTAACACCATAACTTTCGTGCTTTTTGCCTTGTAAATTTATCTCGGCAAGTGCTATTGCATCGCGATTGTGTTCTACAAGCGTTACTTTTGAAAAATTATCTGCTAAAAAAGTAGAAAATGTACCAACTCCAGCATACATATCAAGTAAATTTTCACCACCAAAATCTTTTTTTACTATTTCTACTGTTTTTTCTAACATTGATACATTAGACTGAAAAAATCCTTTTACATCAAATGTAATTTTTTTATCCAAAACATCTATAGTTATCAAGGATTCAGGATTTAAAAATGTTCCAGAGTAAATATTTCGTTTTCCGCCTGATTTTACTTTCTTTTTAGTTTTTCCAACGATATTCTGCTTGTTTTTTTCTTCGATAATTGAACCTTTTAAACATTCATTATATCCAAAAACATAATATCTAGAAGCATTTAAGAAAATTGGATTATTCAAAGTTTGTTTATCATTCAAAAAATAGTTAATTTCATCTGAGGCAATCGGACAATTTTCAATTTTAACAGATTTATTTGATTTTGCTTCCATAAGACCACCTTTATGAAATTGAAATCTATTTCTATAGTTCCATGAATTGTCGCTTACAACTTTTATCTTAGGAAGTTCCGTTTCTTTTTCCAATACAGAAAAAATATCTTGTAAAATTTCAGTTCTTAACTGCATTTGATATTCTTCTGTAGCAAATTGAAGATTACAACCACCACATACACCAAAATTTTTACACTTTGGTTCAATTCTATAAGGAGATTTTTCTATAATTTTTACAACTTTAGCAATTTCATAATCTTTAGTTGAAGTAATAAATTCAACTTCAACAATTTCATTTGGTAAAGCACCTTGAATTAAAACAGTTTTACCTGCATTTTGCCCTTGAGTAATTTTTGCAACACAATTTCCGCCAAAAACCATTTTTTCGGCTTTTAAAACTTGATTTTCCATAACTTCAATATTATATCAGAAAAAATATTTTTTTTCGACTAATACTTGTATCTTATTGACTTTTATCCCTTGTTTTTTGTATTCTACAAAGGTGCTTATAAGATATTCGAAAGACCAAAATGGTAAATTAGTAAAAAAAGCAGTAATTTATACAAAAAAAGAGCATTCCATTGATTTAAATAAAATTGATTCAGATGCAATATACATAATAAATCTGCTAAAAGACCATGGTTTTGACGCTTACTTAGTTGGTGGTTCAATTAGAGATTTATTGATTGGAAACACACCAAAAGATTTTGATATTGTAACAGACGCAACTCCCTCAAAAATAAAGAAAATCTTTAGAAATTCAAGAATTATTGGAAGAAGATTTAGACTTGTGCATATTTTCTTTGGTTCAAAGATTTTTGAAGTAAGTACATTTAGATCTTTAGCCGATGGAACAGTTGGAAATACTTTCGGAACAATGGATGAAGATGTACAACGCAGAGACTTTACGATAAATGCCTTGTACTTTGACCCAATAAAAGAACATTTAATAGATTATGTAAATGGTGTAAAAGATATTAAAAAGGGGATTATTCGCCCCGTAATTCCATTAAATATAATTTTTGAAGAAGATCCTGTTAGAATGTTACGAGCAATAAAATATGCAGCTACAACTGGATTTAAAATTCCGAGAAAATTGCACAAAAAAATAATAAAATCAGCACATTTGCTTTCACCAGTTTCGCCATCAAGACTTACTGAAGAATTGCTAAAAATAATCAATTCAGGTCATTCATATCAAATTGTAAAGAATGCCTTAAAAACCGATTTATATATTTATCTTCAGCCTTCAGCAACAGCGTTGATGTACGCAAACAAAGATTATGAAAATAATTATCTTGAAAAATTAAAAGAACTAGATGCTTTACATGTTGTTGAACCTAATGCAAGATTAGGGCAAAAATTAGTTTATTTAATCCAGGATTTTATCTTAAATCTTACAGATTGGCAAAAAGAAGTTGAATCTACAAATAACTCCGGTGAATTGTATGCAAAAACATGGCAACAATGTAGACACTTTGTATTACCTATGAATCCACAACGAACTGAACTAGAATATGCTATAAAATATTCATTAAAAAAGATAGGCGTGAAACTAAAATCACCTAAAAAGAAATCAACAAATAAAAAACAACAAACAACTTAATTATTTTTTGTTTGATTATTTTCAGTTTGAGTAATTTTATCTATTATTATACTAACTTCTTCTATGAAAATTCCTGTGAACTTTTCTATGTTATCAATTATGTATTTTTGTAAATCGTGAATTTTGCCAGAAAGTTGAGTTCCAAAAGGTACATCAATAGTGATAATAAGTTTATAGCCCCGTTCAGTAGTTTTTATTACAAGTTTTTTTACTTTTATACTGTTATCAAACTCTAAAACTGAATGCATTACAAATTGACAAATAGCAGCTTCGGAAATAATAACTCGACCTTTTTTAGAAAATTCGGGACGCACAACAGATTTTGCAAAACCTTTTTTGCCATCTGGACTAACTTTATCCTTTTCGCGTTTTCCAAAAAAAATATTTAGAGATTTTAAGAAGATATTTGGATATTCTCTTTTTACTTCAATAGCAGGAACAGGAATTACATGCTTACCTTCTATCTGTCTTGAACGACGAGCAAGTTCAATTTCCTCTTTTGAAGCAACATCCTCAATTTTGAAAACTTTTACAGGAGCAGGTAATTGCAATCTTAATGCAATTTTTTTAACCATCCTATCAGAAGTTCCAAGAATAAGTATTTTCTTTATATTTGATTTTTGTAAGGCCTTTGCAACTTCATCTCTATGAGCTTTATCATCAAAAAGGGCAACCCTTACAGCACCCATATAAGTTAATTCTTTTTTAGCCGAATGTCCCGCAATAATTTTATCATCTTTAATGAGTAATCCGTCATCAATAATCGCATCTAAACCATTTTTTTGGGCGATAAGTTTTGCTCGGTAACTTTTACCAGTTCCACTTTCACCTACGAGTGCATAAACAGAAACGCATTTAAATAAATTCAAAAAATCAGAAACAAAATTCATAATATTTAAATATTATATTCTTGAAACCTTACTTTTAGCAAGCATTTTTTCATTGTATTTATAAAATTTGAAGGTAATTTTGACTCAACAACTTGAGGAATTTGAAAATCATTTTTTGGAAATTCTAGTTTAAAACAATGTAAATATAATTTTTGCTCAAAATCTGTTTTTAATGTTGCTATTTTACTTCCATAATAACTATCTTGTAACAGAGGATAACCATGATTTGAACATTGAACTCTAATTTGATGATTTCTTCCTGTCTGAATTTCAATTTTTGCAAAAGTTAAATCAATATTTTTGTATTTACCATAGGAAAGTGGTTCGACAACAGTAATTGATTTTTTTCCGTCACTTTCGTTACTAAGTTTGCTAATATGAATATCAGAATTATCATCTTTTTCTAAAAAATCTATCCATTCAGTTTTTTCTGGTAATTTTCCTTCTAAAATAGCAAGATATGTTTTTTTAATTGAATGATTTGAGATTTGTTCAGAAAACCATCTTGCACAAGACAAATTTTGAGAAAAACATAAAAGTCCTGTTGTCAATTTATCAAGACGATGCATCGGCCCAGGCACAAATGTCAAAGAATCTTTTTTGTAAGTAGATTTTATTATCGAGTCTAAAGAGTTTTTATCGTTTTTAGAATCTTGAACATTTATGTTATAAGGTTTATTTAAAATTAAAATATTATCATTTCTAAAATTAACTAATTTTTCTATATATTCAATATTTTCGTTATATTCAGCGTTGTTTTTAGATTTTTCTTCTTCATAAAAACTTTCAAACAAACGCTTTTCTATATTTATAACATCGCCTAATTTTAATTTTATCTCTTGTTTTGATTTTTTCATGTTTACCCGAATAAAGCCTGTTCGAATATTTTTATAAATTAAAGATAATGGCATTTGTGGTAAAAACTTTCTTAAAAGAGTATCAAATCTTCTATCAGCATCATTATTTGAAATTGGAAAATCAACAAAATCCATAATATATATAATAATATTTTTTAATAAATTATACAAACCCCTTGACAAATTTTCTATGCTCGGAAAAAATATAAGCATGGTTTCAAGTACAAGAATACAGTTACATTTATTATTTACCAACCCAGTTTTTTTATCTTGTATTTTCAGTTGGTTTTCAGCTCAATTTATAAAAACTGTAATTAGTTTATTTTTAGGTAAAATTCATTCTATAAAACAATTATTTGAACTTTTATTATGGAGAACAGGAGGAATGCCATCAAGTCACACAGCATTGGTATCTTCTCTTTGTACAACAATTGGTTTTAGAGCAGGAATAAACTCTGACATTTTCATTTTAGCTTTTTGTTTTATGATGGTAGTAATTAGAGATGCTCTTGGTGTAAGACGCTCAAGCGGAATCCAAGCAAAAAGACTAAATGAACTTGGAAAAAGTTTTGAAGAAAACACAGGCATAAGATTTATCCCCGTAAAAGAAGTTCAAGGTCATAAACCTCTTGAAGTAGTTATAGGTGCCGTTTTAGGTATTTCTATTGGTATAGCATTCTCAATTTTTTAATAACAAAATGAAAAAAAGCATATTTATCGTTGAACTTACAGTTATTGCATTATTGCTTACTTCAATGTGTTTATTCAGAGATGTTCCAATTCTATCTCCATGGAAAAACTGGAAAGTTTTATCGGTCTCTGTGGATGTTCCTGAAAAAAAAGTATTAGATGAATTATCTAAAATATTAATAAATAATGTTGTATCAGAAAATTCTTCAAGAATTGAAGTAAATTCAAATTTAGCTCCAGTTCTTCCTTCTGAATATAATTTTTACAAAAACAATCTTTATAGATTTTTCTACGATAAAAATAATAATTTTAGATTGTATTATTTGCCAAAAGGTTTTTCTAACAACCAATTAAAGAAATTACCTTTTAAATACAATGTTGATTTACAATCATCTTTTCCGTATTTCAGTATAATCGTAACTGTAATTTCGTATATATTTTTATTATTTTTACTGAAAAATAAACTTATTTTTGCAATCTCTTTATTACCATGTATTTTATTTTCTATTTGTCTGCCAAGTTATAATTCCTTAATAATAAATTTATTTTATTTTGTGATAGTTTTCTTTTTTGATAAATATCACGGAAGAAAAAATAAATTTTCAGCTTTGTTAAAAAATATATTTGTAATTTTTAGTGTTATCGCTTGTGTAATTACTTGTTGTTTTAGTGGCTTTAGAGGGATATGCTTCTTTCTAATAACAATTTTTACATCATATAAATTATATGCAATAATAGCACATCTTATAACTACAAAACTTACCAAAAATAATTCTTTTGAATATATAAATATCGTAAGTGCATCAAAACTAAATTTCTTAAACAAAAAAACACTTTATTTATTTTATAGCATTGGAATATTTATAATTATTGGTGCTTTATTATATTTTTTAATTCCTTCATTTAGTAGCAAAACAACTAATAATACCCCCTTGTCGATACCTACGCCATTAGAGTATAATGGAACGAGAGGTTTTACTTTAAAAAGTTATTCAAACTTACAAACAAAAAAATCTTCTACCGAATTTCCTGATTTAGGTGATTTTGTTTCTCAAGTTTGGAATTCAACCGTATTTCCTTGCATAGCTTTGCAAAATAACAAAGGATATGTTGAAAATGTAACTCCAGGAACCTCTGTAAATACAACAGAATATTTTGAAGAAAATGGTAAAATTGAAACAAAATCAGTAGAAGTTGCTACATTTACCAAACAGTTTATTGACACAACTTTACACCGTATTCAAACTTTTAATACTCCGATTATTGAAAAAGTTTTAATGGATCAAGAAAGTTTTTGTGCCGCTGATTTTGGAAATGTAAAAAGAACAACTCCATTAACATATGTTATTTTTGTAATAGCTATGTTATTTTGTGGTTTACAAATTTTATTTTTTTTCAAATTTTACAAAATAGGACGATAAAATGATTTCCGTAAAAGAAATTTCAAAAATTCAAGATAAAAAATATACAACACACTCAATAGCATTTCTTCCATCACTTGCAGTTGTATCTTTAACTCAAGACTCAAAAACACTAATGGAAACAACTGTTCAAAAAGGTGATTATGTTCAAGAAGGCCAAATAATTGCAAAAAATATAGTTCAAAACAATTCTGAAAATAAGAAAAATTATAGTTATCCAGCTTTTATTCATTCTCCAGTTCCTGGAAAAGTTCTAGATATCTATAATGTGATAAATCCAAACGGAAAAAAACTTCCTGCAGTTTTAATCAAAATGGAAGGGAATTTTTCTTTTTCTGGTAAAAAAAGAGAAGTATTAAATTGGGCATATTCTCAAGGTAACACAAGAATAAAAACAATATCCCAAATGGGAATTATAAATACTTTTGAAAAACCTACATCTCTTGCACAACAAATAGACACAGTATTGAAAAATAAAGAAAAAAATCCCACTGAACAAATCCCACCTCTTGTAGTAAGACTTTTTGATAGCGATCCAGATACTGTAGTTGACCAATACATAACAGAAAATTTTGCAAAAGAAGTTTTTGAAGGTACAGCAATTCTTGCAGAAACATTAAATACAAAAGATGTTGTTTTTGTTACAGAAAAAGATGCATGGAATCTACCAGAAGAAGAAACAAAAAAAATTTTCAAAAATATTCAAGTTCACATTTTAGAAACTGACATAAATGTATATCCAAGAGGACAATACAAATATATAAAACAAAATACTTTACAATACTTATCCACAAAAGGTATTGATTGTTATAAAGAAATTTTCCCAGTTGATAGCACAACATGTCTTGATGTTTACAATGCTATTGCTAAATCATATCCTGCAATAGACAGATTTGTTCAAATTGAAGGGGATGATATTGCAACAAATGGAATTTTTAAAATAAGAATTGGTTCTACACTTAGAAATATTTTTGAAGAATGTGGTGGATTTTTTAAAGAACCAGCAAAAATTATTATCAATGGTTTAATTGGTGGAATGGCTGTATCAGATTTAGATACTCCAATTACAAGATATGTAAAATCAATTTTTGTTCTTTCTTCAAGAGGATTTCCTGACCAAAGACAAACAACTTGTGTAAGATGCGGAAGATGCCATAATATCTGTCCTGAAAATATACATCCAGAAAAAATTTATTCAAATTATTATTCTGATACACCTGTAAAACAATACATACTTGATACAATTAAACTTTGCACAGAATGTGGATTATGTAATGCTGTTTGTCCTTCAAGAATCCCATTGTATCAAACAATACAACTTATAAAGGATTTTAGTAATGAATAAAAATTATAGAGATTTAACAATAGCACCTTTTTCATTTTTAACACCATCAATAACAAATATTTCTACAGCAATGTTGATTTTGTTAGTTCCTCAAGTTTTATTATTGATACTTACAAAATCTTTTACTTCGATAATTTTAATTGCTGTATCGATAATATCTTCTGTTTTAGCAGAATTTACAAGTAATAAAATACGACACACAAACACATTATTTGATTTAACAGCCATTGTACAAGGATTATTTATTGGGATGTTTATACCTCAAACATATCCAATTATTCCTGTATTTTTTATAGTATATTTATCACTCTTAATGATAAAATATATTTTTGGTGGAAATGCTGAATCATGGATAAATCCTACAGCATATACTGTTATCATTATTTATTTTTTAGGAATTTCATTCTTTCCTGAATTATTGATTACTAAAAATTATCTTGAATCTGGAAATCCTGGTTTGCAGTTAATTCAAAATGGCGATATTCCAGTTTTAAAATTTGATTCATCTATTACATTTTGGTTGAATACTCACTTTTTCTCACACCTTGGAATTGAAATTCCAACAGGATATTTAAGTATGTTTTGGGACACACAATCTGTAATTCCAGCATTTAGATTTAATCTTTTAACTTTATTCTCATCAATGTTTTTAATTTCAGTTGGAATTATAAATTGGATTGTACCTACTGCATTTTTAGCAGTTTATGGAATTTTAGTAAGATTATTTTCGCAAACATTATTCACTGGTATAGTAGGGCAAGGCGATTTACTTTTAGCGCTTTTAACAAGTGGTACTTTATTTACAGCATTTTTTATCGTTGATTTTTATGGAACAACACCAATTACAAATTTAGGAAAGTTATTGTACGGTATTGTAGTTGGAATAATTGCTTTTTTCATAACAGGTTGTGGAACTTCTCCTATTGGTTCAATGTTTACTGTTTTATTTGCAAATGTTGTTTCACCAATAATTCAATTACTTGAAGATAAAATTTATTCAGTTTGGGTAAGTAAAACTATAAGGAACAATAATTATGCTTGAAATAAATAGTGCAAAGGCAAAAAGAACTGCAATTCTTTTATCAGTAATTTTTTTATTTTTAATCTTACTCTCAGTTTTGATTATTTTTATAAAACCGATAAAAGAAACTAGATTAGCAACAAATATTCAATATATTCTTAACCAAAAGGAAGCTGACAGATACCAAGTTGGAAATCCAATAAATGTTCAATTACCAGTTAGCGTATCAACATCTTTCTTTGAATTAACTGATTATCAAAACCGAAGCCAAGAAAATTTTGTTCTAATAACAAGAATTACCGGAATGAATGGTCCAATGGCAGTTGTATTTATAGGAAACGATAATTCTATGGAATTTGCAGGAATCGCAGGAATAACAAATACACAAGCAAACCCTTTAGAATACGGATTAACTGATACCATGATTCATCACTGGAAACAAGTTTTAACTGAAGCCTATAAAAGAGGTATTAAAAAATGAAAAAGAAATCTCATTTAGTATATATAGCAGCAGCAATTTCGATTTTATTACCCGCAACTGGAAGATTTGCAGTAGGAATAATTATTTGTATTGCAATGTTGTTTATCACATTCTTTGGAACAATTTTTAACAGAATAATCAGAAATTTAGTTTCTAAAGATTCAGCTGTTTTTTATCAGTTTGCAATTTCAATTCTTTTGTGTACGATTTTTAATCAACTTATAACTTTGTATTCTCCAGTTTTGTATATTTATATGGGATTTACTATATATCTTGCAGCATTTTCATCAATGATAATTGGATTTTTTACTTCTGATATTCAAAAAGATTTTTCTGATGTTTTATCTCATAATATGATAAACACATTAAAATTTTGTTTGTTAACTTTATTCTTCTTTTTATTAAGAGATTATATCGGATATAGCACTTTCACACTTCCTGGAAAAGATGGATTTATAGAATATGTATTACCTTCATTTCATCAGTATTATAAATCATTTTTCTGGGGCTCAATTCCATGTGCAATCGTTCTTTTAGCCTTAGGTTTGGCTTTAATAACATTCATAAGCAGACGATTTGATATTGTAAGGAGAAAGTTATACTAAAATGATTTTAAACTCAATTTTTTATTATATATTTTGCTGTTCTGGAATTTTAATTTACGGAATAGGTCTAAAAAAACTTATCATCACATCTAAAACTTGGAAAAGTCACTGGATGAACTATCTTGAATCTAGCATTGTTTGTGCTTTGTCATCTGTAGGTTCTTGGTTGGTTGTAGTGTATATTTTAGCACCAGTTCAACTTATTGAATTAACTCCAATGACTTGTATTTTAATTCATTTGCTTATTTCTTTGGTTGTTTCGTTTATTTTTTCTAAATGTGAAAGAATCTCGCTTTTAGATATTTCTATATCTTTCCCTTGTGTTTTACTTGCAGTAACAGAAAGTGTTTCAATTTTACAATGTTTATGTATCGTTTTGAGTTGTTGTACTGCATACTATTTGATGATTCCTATTATATTTGCAATCAGAGAACGAATTAAAACTTCACATCCATTAAAAGAATTTAAAACTGGTGCTTTAATTTTTATAAGTATTGCAATCATTATGTGTGCCTTTTTTGCAATAAATATTTCTTGGATAAATCTTTGGAGATAAAATATGATTCTATCAATATTGTTTGCATGTTTATTTTTTATTCTTAGTACAGTTTTACTCGTTTTTTTACATTATGGTTTTAGAGTGAAAAAACAAAGTATTTCTAATAATGACTTAGTTTATGATGATGATTTAGATGTTATTGAAACAGAACAAGAATCATCACTAAATACAAAACAAAGAGCAGTAGTATTTTGCGCACCCGATAGAACTTTCTCTGCAAAAAGATTTAATTATAAAGGGCAAAAAGATTGTAATTTATTTAAATTACTTTACGAAACTGAAAATGGTTGTACCTGGGGATGTATCGGTTTTGGAACTTGTGTTTCTCATTGTCCACAAGACGCAATCGTTATAAAAAATAATACAGCAGTTGTTACAGAAGCATGTAATGGTTGTGGAAAATGCCTTTCATACTGTCCAAACAACATTATTAAAATGATTCCAACTAGAACTGACTTTGTTGTTCAATGTTCTTCACATGATAAGACAGAAACAACATGTTCTAGAGCATGTACTGCTTGTGCAAAATGTACATCACCTTATGCTCCAACTGGATTTAGCGTAAAAAATAATCTTGCAGTAACAGATTATTCAATAAATCATGATAGAGCATTAGCGGCTTCAAGATGTCCAACAAAATGTATAAAAAAAGTTACATTACCAGAAGAAAAATCTTTTACTTTCTGGAAATTATGTTATAATATCTTTCACAAAGAAAAAGATGCTGGTGAACAGGACATATGGGAATAGTATCAATTAGTTGTGGTTTGCATTGTCACATTTCTGATATGGAAAATCAGGACTTTGAAATCACATATAACAAGACATTAAAGAAAATTATCTCATTTCTCTATAATCATCCTAAAGTATGTTTTACTTTTTACTTTCCAGGTTTTGTATTTGAATGGCTTGAAAAAAATCATGCTGAATTTATAACTTTATTGTCAGAATTGGTAAATCGTAAACAAGTTGAAGTTCTTGGTGGTGGATATTACGAACCAAATTTCCCATTAATTATGCCTATAGATAGAGTAGGTCAAATTGAAATGAACACTACAAATATCAGAAAACAAATAGGCAAAAAACCCCGTGGAATTTTTTTAGGGGATACAGTTTGGGATCCATCTTTAATTTCAAGTTTTAAAACTTGTGGAATGGAATTTGCTATCCTTCATAATTCTTTAATACCATCAAATGAACCAGAAGGAAAAAATCTAATCGTTGAAGATATGGGAAAAACTATTACAATAATTCCATACCATCAACCAATTCTTGATTACACAAAAGACCTACCTGATGCTCAAAAAATTCTTGAAAAGATAAAAATACTTTCAGAATCTCAAAATAATGCCTTGTACTTAAGTGATAATCATTTGTATTTTACATCTTTTTCTGTAAACGAATTATCTATATTGTTAGAAAATGATTGGTTTGAAAATTTCTGTAATTTGATTGAAAAATCACCATTATTCGATTTTTCTTATCCGTCATTGTACTTAAAAAATAATACAGATTGCATAAAATCATATATTCCAGCAGGATGTCCACCTGAAATTCACAAATGGGCGTCAATGCCTTTTAAGGCGGCAAATCATAATTCAACTAACACAAACATCAAAAACTTTTTGTATACATATCAAGAAGTTCAATATTTGTATTCAAGAATGATGTATGTAAGTCTTGTTGTTTCTCAAAGCAGAGGTGATAAAATCCGAAAGAAAACAGCAAGAGAATTTTTGTGGCAAGCTCAAACTCAAGACTCTTATTGGTTTTTAGGCGACTCTGGTATTGGTTGTAATGAAATACGAAGTAACGCATATAAAAACCTATTAACTGCAGAAAAATATGTTAGAGAAACAAATCAAGCCTTAGTTAATTCTGCATTAAGTTTTGACTACGATATGGACGGCAGAAAAGAATATATTATTCATCAAAATGATTACAATGCTTTTGTCTCTCAATGTGGCGGAATGATTTTTGAATTAGACATCTTAGCTAACACAAAAAACTATTGCGACACAATGCGTAGAATTTCAGCATTTGATGAAGTTACAGATGCCTATCCAAAAAAATTATTTGTAGACCATTTAATTGATTTTGAACACTTTGACAATTTTACGCAAGATTTTTCAAATTCAAGTGCAGTTTTTTCTCAGATTGTTTATTCAGAACACAATTTTGACCGAGTTAGAAAAGAATTGCAATTAACAGCAAATGCTTTATTCGGAATATTGCAACAACCTGTAACTCTAAAAAAGAAATTTTTGTTTACACCAAACGGAATTCAAGTTCAATATATTTTGAAAAATGATAGTCCTCTTCCGTTAAAATGTTATTTTGCAGTTGAATCAAATTTATGTTTATCTGGAATTTCAAACGATGAGCAACTAATAGAAATTATTTCAGCAGATAGTAAAAACCAAAGTTGTCCAGATCAAATTTATATTCGACAAGATGGAGTTTCTTTAGTTCAATTTACAGATATTCCAAGCAAAAATGTTTTTGTTTTTCAACCAAATGAAGAAGCAGGAATTTGTATTCAGCCATTATATATTTCACGACCTGTAAAACAAAAAACAGAAAAACGCTATCAAGCAACAACAAGTTCTTTCTTTTGGAAAATCGATATTCCACCGAGTTACGAACTTGAAAAAACATTGTTCTTAGGAATTTGTCCAGCAAAAAAATCCTCTAATTCTCGAAAACGAAAAAAAGAAGATTAAATAATTTCATAGTAATTTACAAAAAAACTATAAAATTTTATAATAGAATGATTAAATTGTAAAAATCAAATTTACAAGTTGTTCAAGTTTAAAAATTCTTGGCAAAAATTATATAAATTAGGATGAAAATATGAATCGAAGACTTATCACATCAGCTTTACCTTATGTAAACAACATTCCACACTTAGGAAATCTTTTGCAAGTGCTTTCTGCAGATGTTTTTGCACGATTTTGTCGTAGCAAAGGTTATGACACAATGTATATTTGTGGAACAGACGAATACGGAACTGCCACAGAAACTCGTGCTTTGCAAGAAGGAAAATCACCTAGAGAACTTTGCGATTATTATCACGCAATTCACAAAGATATTTATGAATGGTTTGATATTTCTTTTGATAACTTTGGACGAACATCAACTGAACAACAAACAGAAATTGTACAATCTCTTTTCAAAATGCTTGATGAAAGAGGATTTATCACAGAAAAAACTTCAACTCAACTTTACTGCCCAAAATGTGAACGATTTTTAGCAGATAGATTTGTTCAAGGAACTTGTCCATCTTGTGGGTATGAAGATG
>JAEIGA010004068.1_pt1 | contig 22628 bp, 36 predicted proteins | sample 9270691 | NCBI WGS metagenome assembly JAEIGA01 (sample SAMN17057246, study PRJNA624740) | gut metagenome | biome: biome; isolation source: fecal sample | host: Bos grunniens | place: China: Xizang | collected 2019 | reverse complement strand
GCCCATTGTACGTCCTGTGACAGGGTTGAATACGTTGTTACCGGAATCCCAACTTCTCCACTTAAAGCCCATTGTACGTCCTGTGACAGGGTTGAATACGTTGTTACCGGAATCCCAACTTCTCCACTTAAAGCCCATCGTTCTTCCTGTAACTGGCGCGTTCACGTCGCTTCCAAGGGTTCTCGTTCCAAACCCCATCGTTACTCCTGTGACTGGCGCGTTTACTTTGTTCCCTACTGTTCTGGTAGAGAATCCAGCCGTAAATCCAGTCACGGGGTCTTTTGTAATGACGGAATCTACTTTTCTGACACCAAATCCCGCCGTCATCCCTTCAATTGGAGAAAGCACTCCATTAGAAAGAGTTCTTCTTTCCAGCCCCGCGTTCATGTTTGGGATATTTTTCTTATCGCTAGAAAGTTTAGACGTATCAACGTCAACAACCTGTGCATTAACAGGAACGTCTAGGGGAACAAAACTCCATGTAATTTCATCTGTTGCGGTTTCTTGTATCAGATCCTTCAAGTCGGATATCGTTGTCTTTCCATCGTCTGAAAGCACCCATTCTCCAGTTTCCAACTGCACAGGCATCTTAGCGGCATAACTACCGCCATACCAAGTGTCCATCCACTTCTGGTTTGCGGGGTCTTCAAACGCCGCTTTAAGCGCTTCATCGTATGTGCTGTATGTTTCAGCCCCTAATTCCTTTTGCAGTTGTGCATAATTTGAGGTATCTGTCGCGTCTGCCAACTTTGTCACAAGGGATATCAGTGTTACAACTTCAAGTGCTAACACTCCTCCCTCAAGGAGCGTTAATCCGCTCGTCGCTGCCCCTGTCGCCAAATGAGCGCCACCAGCGGTGGCCCCGTCGCCGAAAATAGCACCAAGTATTGCCGTTTTTGTGATGGCTCCGACGACACTTCCGATAGACGGAAGAAGATTGATTGCCAACGCAAGCGTCCATACAGGCCATGTGTTCTTTATAAGTTGCTTTGCCTGTTCCCAAAGACCAGACCAGTCGGCGTTGCTTAGTCCGTTATAGAGTTTATTAAGAACCGTTCCCTCTTCGTTCCACGGCCCCCAGTGGATTTCAGCAAGCGCAGAGTTGATTGCCGTCAGAATATCGGTTGCGAATGTAACCATCGACGGGATGAAGTCTTCCCAAGGCGTTTCCGTGAGGATTTTATTGATTCCGCTCCCGATGGTTGTTCCAAGACCAGACCAGTCCTGGTCGTCCATCCATCCGTCAAACTCGCTGATTGCACCGCCTACAAACTCGCTGATGGAACTTGCAACAAGATCCCAATCAAGCCCCTCGATGAATCCGATGATTGTATCGAGAATGACTGTGAACTGCTTGACCGAAAGCCTACCCGCAATATTCCAATCAACATTCGCTATTGCGTTGTTGACAAATTCTGCTATCTTGTTTCCAAGGTTCGTGAAGTTGATGGTATCTAGAGTCCAGTAGGTTGTTCCAAACAATGCGTTGATGAACTTGCCAACGTTAGCGCCCATCGTAGCCCACGGCAGATTGTTTATCAGATCGTTTACTTTCCCGCCAAGGAACCGTCCGACCTCTTCCCAATCTCCGCTGTTCCATGCGTCCTTGACCATCTGAGCGAAATTTGACACCGACTCGGAAAAGTCCTGCTGAATCTCAAACAGACCGCCACCGGAGGCTCCGCCGCCGCCTCCACCGCCTCCACTTCCGTTATCGGACGGGAGGACGTTCAGCTCGTCAAACGGAGCAAGATACCGAAGTGCTTCTTTCGCCGCGCCTCCTGCGGAACTTGCCGCGTCCCCGTAGGCGTTTGCCTGTTTGATTGCTTTTGTCCAGTATGTAGCTCCTGTCAGTCTGGCAAAAAGCTGATTGATTACGTTCAGCAATGCAACCGCTTTGTCAATGACATAATCAATAGCGGGAGCAAGTGCGTTGATAAGAGGAGCGACCGCTGCACCGATGCTGTTTTTGAAATACGCAAAGGCAGTTGAAATCCTGTCCATGCTTGCCGCGAACCGACCGTCTGCCGCTTGACTCCAAGCATACAGGTTGTTTACGCCGTATTTGAACGCATCTCCGATTTCACGGATCACAGAACGAATAAAACGATAAAAGACTATACGCTTGAACGCCGCGCCAAGTTTTGAAAACGCTCCCGTAGCTGCTTTAACTCTCTCTGTGAGGGCTTTTATGGGTGTCTTGATAAGTGCGTTGGAAAACTTCGCCAAAGTTTTCCCCGTCGCCTTGGTTATCCCTTCCATAGACTTAGCGAAGTTTCTCGTTGACTTGGTGTCTCCAAGCGAAGACTTCAGCTTTGCCAGTTTCGATGTCAACTTGTCAATCGAAGCGGAAGCATTACTTGTTGAGGCTTGGACTTCAACTTCAATTCCTTTAATAGATGCATCAGGCATTTTCGCCTACCTCCTTTCTTGCTTTATTGAACGCCTCTGCAAACGCAGAGACTTTTTCTTTGATATGCTCGTAGCGTTTCCGCTGTTCCTCTTCTTCTCTGGCCCGTCTCTGTTCCTCGTAGATATCGTAAGGTTGTTCCGGGTATTTCCCCGGTTTCGTCGCTTTGGAAAACGCCCTCAATACCGGGACCATAGCACCGATAGCGTCATAGACGTACCGACCTTGTAACCATCGCAGCGTGTTTTCCTCTGTCATCTTTAGTTTGTGGGCCTCACGGTAATCTTTGTGCGCGGATGTGTCGCCGTTCCAGAACTCGTCACGGGTCATACCGTAACTCATATATAGAGGACAAGCCTGTTCAAAGATTTCTCGCAACGACAAAGGGCTGGCGGCGTTGCCGCCTACCAGCCCATACTCGGACGATGTTCCGTCGCTTAGTCCACCGTCCACTCCACGTTTCCCGTGTCTTTTCCGTCATCCCGGTCGAGCAAAGCCTCCACCGCTTCGACATACCGCTCAGTAAGAGCGTTGATGAGATCCGTCTTGTTTTTCATCTCCGCATAGATGGCCTCCACCTTTTTCCTGGAAATGCCCTTGTGAGCGTTCACAAAAGACCAGTACACCAGTTTGGGGATCATCTGTGCGGGTTTACTGCCAAGTTCCTCCAGAACAAATCCATCCGCATTAGCAGATGCCGCAGTATCCAGAGTGTAATTCAGCGTGTACTTCTTACCGTCGTGTTCAAATCGAATCGGTTTCATGCTCATACCCTACCTTTATTTTAAGAATTTAGGTGACAGAGAACGTCATGTCGGAGGAAGGAACGACGTGAATCTGCATCTCACGAGCGTCATCAGCGCCCTTGCCAACAATGCCAACGGTAACGCGTCCGGTGAAAGACCACTTGCCGTCGGAACCAGTGGGGGTGACAACGCCGCCAGACTCAGTGCCGCCGAACCAGATAGCCAGGTTCTTGTCCGTGCCGTCATCCAGAGCCTTGACGGTCTGGTAGTCGGTGGAGTCGTAGTTCGCGGTGAAGACCATGTCGCCGCCAGTGTCCAGAAGACCCAGAATGTAGGTGTGCATCTTCTGCTGGAGGTTGGTCACGTCGATGGTATTGACCTCGTTCATGAAGTCGGGGTAGTCCTTGATGGGGACAAGGTCGGCATAGGTGATAGTGCCAGTGCCAGTACCCAGCATCAGGAAGGTCATGTAGGTGTTCATTGCAGCCATTTCTTTGACTTCCTTTCTTAAGTGTAGAATGTGTATGAACCGTCAGCGTTCTCACTGCAACGCAAACGGTATCTTGCTGTCATCATGTAGATTTTCTTCTCCGAATCTCTGTAGGACTCTGCCCGTCCAATACGGATAGCGTTCTTCACCCGGAGAAGGTCATCTATGAAGCTGATTTTCTCGATACACTCAAACCGCTTTCCGGTCTGCTTGTTGGAAAAAACTGTCACGGTAAGCGTGATGTATGTACCGTTTTCTTTGAGGGTGTTGTCCATCATGGTTCGGTCAACGTAGTTATCGGCCTCCATGATGGAAACGCATGGGAATTGAGCCGGAATATCGACCCATTCCTGTGTAACAAAGATGCCGGGGTATTCAGTTCTTAACTCTCCCGCTATCTCTGTAAACAGAGGAAGGAATACGTTGTTCACTTGAATACCTCCTCGGCAATTCTTTGAAGTTCCTGCTCGATGGTTCTGACAGCGTGGTACATCGGCATGTTGGGCGGGTTTCCGTATGAGTGATGCAGATACTTGTCCTCGTCTCTGTACCACCATCCGTTCGGGTCCATAGCATGAGTCTGTCCGGGATATGTGCCTGGTCCCATGCCGTTCTCAGCCGCCTCCGGGTGTCCGTTACCCATCGTCACGCCAGCGCCGAACTCCACAAACAATACGGATTCACCGCTTGCTTTTACGACGTAGTGTCCGTTTCCCTGATGTTCTATGGTTATCTCAAAGTCGTTGTCTCCGTCGTACAAAGCACGAGCGAATCCGAGACTTGCGGATGTAGCGCCTAGTTCAGCCAGTCGCTTTGCTAGTTCGTCGGTCTTCGATGCAATGCGCTTCTTGTACGCTTGCGTCCACTTGATGAGTTTGGTAAGTCCGCTCTCGCTCAGTTCGACAACGTATTTCAAGACACGCTCACCTTCCGAACTGCAATGGAGATGGAGTTTATGGACTTCGCCACTCTGCGAACAACGTAGTCATACGGGCTGTACTCTCCGCCAACCAACTGCGGTACAGAGTCTATGTACAAAACGGTCGTTTCCTCAATGGGACACGTCATGTCCGATGTCACGATTACCTTGTCATAGTTCTCTAGGTCGCCAAACTGCTCCACACTGGACGCTCCCGTAGCCGGGGAGATGTTAGCCTGGAACTTGACAGGGTCGCCGTAACCAACCTTGTACCCGATCTCGTTTCCGTAGTCGTCGTACTGGATTTCGTTGGTGTCGTTGTATAGGCGGTAGTAGAGCGTTTGAAGACTTCTCTGAAGAATCCTCATGTACTCACCCGACCTTGATTCCGCTCGACACATTGTTGTGAATGTAGTCCAGCATATCTGCATAGATGAAGGTGTGCTGTACGCCGTTCTCGTTGTGGGCTTTCTCCCCTTCGGCCCCCGCGTGAGTGTACCCAGCAACAACCGCGAATATCTGTACGTTTTCGTACCTGCTCGGCACTTCCGTCACATCTTCCGGGATGCCGTTTGGGTACATCCATGCGAGGATTTCCCCTTTGGCAAGGGTGAGATACGTTGTCAGCTTTTCATCGGACGGCAAGGCACCGCCGTCATCCAGCAGCGTTTGAAGCATTTCCAGCTTTTCCGCGTCAGTCATAGGTCAGCACCTTGCCTTTCTCTTACTTCACAACAGGTTTCTTTCTGGCAGTTTTCTTTTCGGTCTGCTCCTGGACGGGAGCGGACTTTTTTTCGTCCTTCGCATCGTCCAGGATTCCAACCGTAATACTGCCGTCAGGGTTCTTTCTGACTGCCATATCAGGCGTGAGAAACGTAGATGCCGTTCGTCTTCTGAGCCTCGATGAAGCAGTCGTGGTACACGCGGTAGTCGAACTTCCACGCATCGGCTTCCTGGTTGACCTCCGGGCTGAAAATACGCGGAACGGCGTGCTTCACAACCTGGAGGATGGCAGAGGGATGAACGATCATGTAGTTGATGGCATCACCAGACGCGGTGTAGCCGCCAGCCCCGTTGGAGGCGGTGGGAGCGTTCAGAGTCACGGCGGTGTTGAACCGACCAGTGGGAACGGTGATGAGCCGCATGTCGTTGTACATTTCAACGTTGTAGTTCACGTTGTTGTCGCCGTTCATGACCATGCGGGTCACGCCGGACTTGATCAGCTTGTAGGTCGTGGGGTTCACGAAGAGGATACGACCCTCGTAGGGAACCTCCGCGTTGTCCAGGGCTTCGGTAGCGCCGTCGATGGAGGCGATGGTCGCAGCGCCAGCGGAAAGAGTCTCGGTGATGACCTGGGCGGCAGCGGCGCCGGAGGCATACTTAGCGAAGCGGTAAGCATCCAGCTCGGGGATGACCTGGGTGCGCTCAAACTCGCCGACCAGAGTGCCGAAAGCCATACCGAGGGTCTCATCATTGTCCATCACGTCGATCATGAAGGAACGACCGCGATCCTGCTCGATGGTGTAAGGCTCCCAAGAGCCGGTCACATCGCCGGGAACAAAACCGGAGTTGCGGCTGTAATTCGCAAGACCGACAGGGGCGGTGTGGAACAGATAGGCGGTCTTCGCGCCATCCCAGCGGACACGCTCGTTAGCGGTGTCGAGAATAGCGGTCTTAGAACCGGCCTTGTAGATTTCGTCCAGAATCGGCAGATACTTGGACGCAAGCGCAATGCTGTTGGTAACAGGGGCAGTAACAGTAGTTGCCATTGTGTTTTTCTCCTTTTTTTATTTCTTAGGCGGCAGGCCGAAGTAATGACGCATCTTGTTCATTTCCTCCATCTCTGCCTGAGTGGATGTGGGCGGTGCGCCCGTGGACAGCTTTGGCTGCATATTGAGCGCCGCCGCTTCCAGTTCCTTTTGTTTTGTTGCAAGAAATTCCGTCTGAATGGAGATAACATCCGACGCACGACCGTCCACCATCGCCTCCGCAGCTCTCTGTGCCATTTCGCGGTCATAGCCTGTAGCCATAAACTGCGTTACGAGTCCGACAGTTTCCTTTTCCCTTCGAAGCGTCGCCAGCTCGTCTCGGATCGCTTTTTCGTTTTCCGCTCTCTCGGCCTCGGCCCGTTCCGTTTCGGACTGTTTTTCCCGGAACTGACGTTTCCACTCCGCGGCCTCTCCGTTCGCTTTGGACAGTGCGGATTTCAGCCTGTTCACTTCGGCGTTATCCGGCTCAGGAACATCAAATTCGTACTCGGTAAGGGCTTTCAGCTTGTCCTCTGCGGACATTTCGTTAAAGCCCTCAATTTTCGTGGTGTCGATTCGTGCCATGTTCAGTTCTCCTTCCATGCGATTAAGGTCTTCCCTGACCGTTTACTTTGCGATTTACGTCTTCCCTGACGATTGCGTTTTTACATCTTCACTGATGATTTATGTCAACCGCGCAAAAGAGTTATTGTGCAGCGGCAGTTGATGTTGTTCTCCGGGAGCGTAAACATTCCAGGCGCTCTCGCGTGATCACCGTCAAACGTGTAAAAATCTTCGTTGTACGGAACGACCATGCTTTGCAAGTAGTCGTGCGTGTCTCGCACACGGTCATCCATCATCGTTTCCCAACGTTTCAGCGTCGTTTTGGAACCGTCTTTCTCCGCAACGTCAAGAACAGCAGTGTTGTATATCCGGGTCATATCCGTCTCAGCAATCCTGGCGATGTCGTATTCCGTCCCGCCGTCGCGGTAGTATTTCTCGACTCGTTGCCGCCACGTTTCCCCGGCAACCGGCTTGTATACGGCTCGCTCCACATCGGAAATCTCCGGTCGTATGTCGGTTCCTAAGTCACCGTTTGCCGCCTCTGTTCCGTTCGCATAAGCCAACAGAAACAGGTCTAGCATTTCGTCGATGATGTCTTCTTTGTCCTGTTCGGAACGGATTTTCCCGTCTTCAAAGTGAATGGACAAATCGGCGGACAGAGCGTTCAGTTCATCGACGGGCAGGATGGTCATTACACCGCACCACCCGTATCGTTCTCGCCGTCATCGCGGTCTTCCTCGATGATCTCCGCTTCGCCTTGACCATCGCCGGACTCTTCAGTCTTGATCGCCGTTGCCGGGTCGCCCCAAATCATCTTGATATACGGCTCGGACATCTTCATATCCTTAACCGGATCGTTGGAAATACCGGATTTCGCCGCAGCCAGTTCGGGATGCAAGCCAGCCGCCATAAGCGTCTGGAAAGCCTGTGCCTTGGACTGGACGTTCGCCGTTTCATTGCGGACAAAGTTCAGCTCAAAGTCATTCAAGTCAATGTCTAGAAGCCCCTTGCGGCGAAGGATTTCGACGATGATCGCGTCAAACTGTCTGTTCGCCTCTTTAAACAGGTCTTCCGTGTTCCTTGCGGCTGCATCGGCCTGATACCACCCGAAGTTCGCCAATACAGCGGCCCCGGTCGTGTCGTATGTAGACGAGCCGTTTGATCTGCTCGGCATAGCCGCAATGCGTAGCACTTCGTCATACAGGTTGTCCAACAGAACTTTTGTCTGCGTCTGGTCAAGCTGTTCGGACAGGATCGTAAACGACGCTTTGTTCTCCCCCACGGAGCGGAAGGAAATGAACCCGGCCTTGCGGATGTCGGTGAGCGTGGTTCCCTCGTCAAACTCGCAGTTGACGGCCACGGCAAGGGACTGAATAAACTGTTCAATGCCGTCACAGGCGTTGGAGTAGATGTTGTTCAACTCGTCCAGCAGCGATACGCAAGCCTCAAACGCTCCCATGTTCGTCGAGTTGTACCGATACTCAATGATGGGAATTTTTCCGAGAACGTTCGGTTCAACACTGTCCAGGCTCGTTGCGGTCACGAGGAAGTCGTGATTCTTCTCGGTCGTCATCATCTTCCCAGTGACGGCACCGCTCAGATGAAACACTTGCGATTCCGTGAATACGTCGAACTGTGCCTTGCCATCAGAAGTGACAAGGTTCACGCCCATAATCGGTTTGTTCCCCGGGCGTAGTGAGTACACCACAAACGCCGAACGCGGATCTAGCGCATACGCCTTGAACGGAATCTCGCTATCGTCGGACGGTTCGATATAGCACACGCCTTTTCCAACCGTGTGGAACCAGTCAGCAATCTTGTTATCCGCTTCCTGTTTTCCAGAGCGGTACAAATACTCGTTGAGCTGCTTCAGTTTCCGCTGTACGCCACGTCTGCGGGACGTATAGAACGCGGGCTGTGTCAGGAAATATCCGTTTTTGAACTCGACAATCTCCGTCGCGTGATTGACCGGAACTTTATTCAGGATGTCTTCGCGGACTTCCTTCTTACGGTTCAAAATTGGCTGCACACCGCGCCGATACCAGTAAAGAAACTCTTCCTGCAACATGTTCTGGACGTGATACACCAGAGCGGAATTTAGCTCTTCCTTTACGTTGTCGGCATTTATATCGTCGAAGGAGGCGTAGATGTCCAGCCGCCCGAACATATCCGTGCGAATAACGGGAGAGGATTCATTTGTCGTAATCGTGTCCGCCATGATTTGCCTCCAAACAACAAAAAAACGGGCCACACCAGAACAATCAGTCCTGATGTGACCCATACACTCGGTCGTTACGCGGCGCATACCATCAATGCCGCGCCATTCATTATTTGAATCCGGTCTTATTTCAGTTGCGTACCGGGTGGCAACAATTATTTGCTCTCATTTGCTCTTCGGTGGATGCTCCAGCTTCCGTTTGATGCGGATTACCGTGATTCCGATGCGCTCCCGCTTGATCTCAGCGATGTCCCCATCGTCCAAAATCCTGTTGATCGTTTCCAGTACGTCCTTGAAACGCCGAATATCTATCAAGTCATCCACCTACCTATACACCTTAATTATATACCAGTTACGTTTAGCTGTCAAGTAGTTTTACTTTACAGCGCGGTTTAAAAAAATCGCCGTATAATCTCGGCTTTGTTATTGCTGAACATTGCGAAGTCAATCGCCATTGCAAGAGAGTCCGCAGCGTCATCATGTTTTGCAGCTTTTCCCGTCACGGTGAAGCTGAACACGCTCTGCATGAACTGACTGTATTCTTTCGTCCGGTGTCCATCAGCCAGAAACACCATGTGATCTCGTATGTCCGGTGCCTTGTCGAATATGCGCTGTCTCTTGCCGTTCCCGGTGAAGTGGCTCGTGTTGATCCGCATATTGACACGGATATCCTGTTTCCGAAGTGCCTTGTCGATATCTTCCCCATACGAAGCGGTCATTTTCGTACCCTCTACTTTTATCGCCGCGACATTGTGCCGTTTCACAGCTTTCACAATCAACGGCTGCGTGATGCTCTTGTCCTCGTTGGAGTACACCACGTCGGTCACATAGATGTCGTCTCCGTACTGTACACATACCGGAGCCGCTACATAGTCGCCACCACCCCATGCAGGGTCCACAGCCATGAATACGCGGTCCGGGTCGCCGTCGGGCAGTTCGCCGTTGTAGTATTTCATCCCGCTCGGCTCGAAGATGGAACCGTCGCGTTCAATCGGTTCGCCTTGATACTGAGCCAACCAGCTTGCCATATCGCTGTTCCGCTCGAACGACGCACGACGCATCTGGTAGTAGTCCGTACTGAATCCGACACCATAGTCATAGTCGAAGTTGCTCTCATCGTTCTCGTCCAGTGCGGGAGTGTTCAGGACACGCCATCTTCGGTTCGCATACTTCGGGTCGTTTTGTAACAGATCGATACGGACCCCTTGCGGATCGACCAGCGACCACCGCGTTCCGATCCACAGAATACGGGCGGACTCCTTCGCACGGGGCAGCATATTGTTGTCCACCTTCGCCCAGGCGTTTCCGAGACGGTCCTTGTTCATTGCCTCTTCAATTCCGCTGATAAGGTCGTCCGCAATCAAATACCCGTTACAGTCACATGCGCCGTTCAAGGTCCCATACAGTGACCGCCCCGTAAACGATGCATACCGCTTTTTCCTGTCGAGGTTGATAAGCAAGTCCTTTGCGTTGGTCGATGCTACTTTAGCCGTCGGGAACACATCAAAGTACGCATATGTCGCAGGGTCATTAAGAGTCTCTAAGATGCCATTGTACAGTACGTTCACAACCGAATCCGTATACGAACAGTACAGGTTAGACCGCTCCGAGTCTCGTCCCATCACCCATGCGAGGAAGAACAGCATGATAGTCGTTTTCCCGATTCGAGGCGGACAGGATAGGAACAATTCATCCAGCTTCCCATCTTCCATATCCTGTAACGCTTTGCATACGGGCATCAACCGCTTTCGCCTCGGCAGCCAGAACTGATCCTTCGGCTCTCTGTACCGCTCATTGTACAGCATGAACGAATCAAACGAATCAGCCGCATCGAACAGGTGTGTCTTCCAGTACAGGTCCAGCGCTTTTGACCCTCCGCCGTTCCGAATGAACTCCAATGCTTTCGACCGCACCAGCTTGTTCCTGGCGTGGTCATCAGTGTTCGCACACAGCCCGAAACAGTCACATAATGCACTGAGATCATTCATTCCGAGCAAGCGGTCTTTGAGCGGGTCGTATTTGGTTTTGAAAACATCAACGTCAGGTATGGCTCATCACCGCCTGTAAAGTATTTTTACTTGACTACTTGGCTTTGAAAAGTCCCCAGCATGGTCCGCATTGTTAAGAGGCGCGCCGGGGACAGGGAAGACGGGGGCCGGTCCTAAATAGAGCGAAATCGTTTGCAACCAATTCCACTCCGCAACGCTATGGCCCCAATCGCGGAACGCGTATACCCATTCCGCAGCGTTTCGTTTACATACGCGTCGTTTAACTAACTTTCGCCCGCGCTACAACGAAAGCTGTGTCGCCACGAGACGGGTGCGACCCGTCATGCCCCGAATAGTGGGGTGGTTTCGACCCGTGGCATATAGATGGCGGTTGGAATCTGGATTGTCCAGAAAAAAACTGAGCCGCCACAGTTTTATATCAGCCGCAGACACAGCCGTCGACCGTGCGTGGGGCCTTTTTGTTTTTGGAAAATTTTTGATGGGGCTTTTTTCTGAAAAAATTGCAGAGAGGGCTAACCCGCCCTGGCGCGGCGGTCCCATATCCCCCGCGGGTGGCGCCAGGACGCAGCCAGCCGGACCGGGACAGGCCAGACCGGACGCGAGAAGCACCAAAACCGGAGCGTTTCCGCCTACGGATAATTCACCATAATAGAAATTATGCCGAATAAGTCCGCAAAGCCTTGATATTAGCGGATTTTTAAAAACGAACATCACCTTATTTTGTATCCGTCCGCGGTAATTCCACCGCTCATAGACATTATCCTGGCAATTCCTGGTATTTTGCCGCAATTTCGTCCGCGTCCTGATCTGTGATACCCTGGCGAGGTTCAATCGTAATATCCGTCTGATCCTTCATGCCGTAGTAGTTTTTGGCCCGGAAAATGTAGGGGACGGGGTTCATTTTTCCAGCCGTAACCATTTCCGCATCATATGCGGCTATGGCATCCTTCGCTCTTTTAATAATATCCCCTCTGCGATTGTTTTGTTTTTCCCACTCATACAAATCTTTCCGGCGTATTCCGATAGCAAGCGCGAGTTTTTCAACCGTCATGCGCTGGCCTGTCTTCCAACACTCCGTCATGTATTCGATTACTCGATCCTCCAACTCTTCATCCGAGGTTGGCTTATTGTTATCGCCGCGTTTGTACCAGTACAGGACAGAGGACATGGCTTCCTTGACTGCTGCGGGATCCTCCGGCTCGACTGCAGACGGAAAATTATACTTCCCGCCTCTGCCCCGTTTTTTCACAGCCTGTTCAACCTGTGCAATCTGTTCCTTATCGCTCGCCATACCGTCATCCCCTGTCAAGCTAAATTACTTTACACTAATAATATCACGCTGGCGGGAATAAGTCAATCCGGATCGAAGTGGCACGGCCCGAAAATAGACCTAGAATCATATAATATAGTATAAGATAGATATTTGAGTATCCTAGTTATATATCTATCCAATCAGGCGCGGACTAGCAGCAGTTCCGAAGTAAACGCGCTCGTCCTGGACGTGGTGCAACTTAACCACGCACAGGATTATTATGGCCCGGTTTACTTCCTGTTCAGCTTTGCTATCCTGTCCCGGATTGCAGCCTTGATGAATCCGTTTACCGACTCCCCGTTATTTGCTGCGGCCCGTTTCAATTCGTCGTATTCCGATATCGGATAGTCAAGTGGTATGCGTTTGTATGCCTTAGCTTTGTATTTTGCAATCGCCTGTAATTGTGCTTTGCTTGTCGTCATCGTTCACACCTCCGGGCAGATTGTACCACATTCACGCCATAATTGTACACTTAGCAAATTGTACAAAACATAAGTGTACACTTTGTGTATTATTCCATCTTGATATAAGTGTACACATATGCTATATTATATACAGAAAGAGGAAACACCCACACAACAAACGGAGGTAACACAAATGGAAAACAGAATTGAAACGGCATTGATCCCGCAGCATGGACAAAAGAGCTTTTACGGCAAGGCCAAAGTCATCAAGACGGCAAGCGCAACGGTCCTAAAGAGTTATAACACGATTGTTTGCAGCTTTGACAAGAACGGTTTTCACCGTCACTGGAGCGGATACAGCGCAACGACAATGAAGCATATTAATTCGTTCCTGGATATGCTCAATCTTGACGGAGGCGGAAAAAAGTGGTGGATGGAAAAACCCGTTGAGCGGTTCGATTGGATAGCGGCCTACATCGGTAAGATTGTAGCGTAAACAAAAAGCCCTTGCCAAAGCTCCTACACAATGACAAGGGCAAGCCCAAACAAGTATCACACCACACCAGCCCGGGCCGGTTAAATCTTAACACATGACCGGCCCGAAGTAAATCAAAAATTATGGAGGATTTGAAAATGACTTACAACTATCTTGAAAACGTGACATCTGATGCGGTTGAATACATCCGCGAAAACTACAGCGCAGACGAAATAGCCGAAAACATCCGTACCAACCGTGACGGCTTTATTGAGTCCCTGAATGATGAAATGTGGACCGCGGACAGCGTGACGGGAAACGGATCTGGATCCTACACATTCAGTACATACCAGGCGGAGGAAAATATCTGTCACAATCTCGATCTGTTAAGTGAAGCGCTGGAAGAGTTCGGCTGCGGCCCAGAGTACATGATGAAAAACAGCCCGGAGGCTTGCGATGTGACGATTCGCTGCTATCTGCTTTACAGGGCTATTGACAGCGCATTAGACGAACTGGAGGAAGACGACGAAATTCGTGAGATTATGGACCGGCTCGAAGACGCCGCGGAGGACGAATAATGAAATCAATCATCACCGGCTTTATCTCAACACTAATCATTCTCGGACCGTCTCTTGCGGTCCTGATCGTAAAAATGGGAGGTTGAATAAAATGGAAAGAGTCGTTTTCAGAAAAGAGTATGACCCGTACAGGGAAGATTATAGTTTCCTCGCAATATTCCCAGACGATGAAACCCGGCCCGGTTTTCTCGCTTGTGTTCCTTAGTGGAGGAGTAAACCATGCCCGTATTATTCATCATCGCCCTTGCAGCTGCCATAATCAAAGCCGCAGCCGGAACAAAGCCGAAAAAGAGGAAAGTCACTGTTTATTCCATCCCGCACAAAATTCAGCCGACTGTTCCCGCTGTATATGATCCCGTCAAAGCCCAAAAGGAACAGGATCGGCAAAGACGCGAGCAGGAAAGACAAGCAGACCGCGCCCGGAAAGAAGCGGAGCGGAAACAAAAGGAAGCGGAAAAGGCCAGGAAAGAACAGGAAGCAAAGCAGGCCGCACTTGACCGTATCGAATGGGCCGGAGCTATGATTGACAAATACGCGGCCTTGTATGAACAGATTGAACAGGAATTAACCGAAAATCCCAGTTTGACACAGTACAAGCAGATTCAGTTACAGAAGCAGCTTTTACAGATGGAAGAGAAGATCCACAAATATAAAGAGATTCAGGACAAGGCATACTTTACAGCAAACAACTAAACCAGACCCGGACCGGATCGACCCGGCCCGGGCTTTTTATATCCTCTCCGCCCGGTTGACGTGACAGGTTGACCGGGCTTTACTATGTCTGTCCCGTCACATTATGCCGATATCCCGTACAAGCCGTTTTAAGCCGCGTATAATCGATTTTAGCATCAACCTATATCCATGCATACCCTCCAGCACAAAACGCGCCACAAGCCCGCCAGACGCGCCACAAACGACATTATGCTATTCTTTCCCACTCGCGGTGTACCATATTCGTACCGGCCCATACAAAACCGCCCCGACTGTTTCCACTCAGCCGAGGCGGTCCGTTCTGTGCCGGGTCTACCACCTCCCGGCACGGGTATATGCTAGCCTACTAAAATACTATTGCTCTTTCTGCTCAAGATATAGATGATACATTTCTGGCAACTTCATGCCTTGATGATTTGCGGGCTATTCTGCACCAGATCGAGCCGCCCGCTGTTCTCGTTCTGTCCGATGTGGTTTATGTCCTTTCTGTCCGTTCTGCGTTATTCTGCAATATCATCTCCTTTCTGTCCCGTCGCCGTGGCGATGATCCCGACCACGACCCAGATTATTGTCGGCAGCATCACGAGCCACCATGAACAAGTAATTGACTCAATCAGCCGAAGCACAATCAAAGCTGTTTGTGTCATGCTCAGTGTCAAATCAATGTACATCGGTATCACGTCCTTTCTGCTCTTTCTGCTTTTCAATGAGATCGTGCAGTTCTTTCCGTTCTGCGTCCGTAACGAGCTCGTCAGCTCGGCCCAGAACGCGCTCCCATTCAGCCCGGATCATGTTGTAATACTCATCGTTCTGCATCGGTTGGCCTCCCATAGTTTTTCACAGTACAGCACCGGATCATTTCAGCGCACATAGCCAACGCCTCGCCCGTCTCAAAGCCGTTGTTCATCAGCTCGGAATAGAATACCCAGAGCATTTCAGCCAAAGCGCCGACCGAATCAATCAGCTTCTTTACTTCATCGTTCTGCATGATACTGTTCTGCGTCCTCCTTTGTCCAACTATCAGCGATTTTTCTTACAGCGTCATGCAACGATTGAGTGATGCGATAATCACCGGTGTCATACACTGAGGAAATTGGTCTTTCCCCTTCTTCGTCCATCTCCATGACGGTCATAATCGCGTAATTTGCAAGATCAAGCAAAGTGTCCCGGACAGACTCACTCGCTACATTCGGTGCGTTCTGACCTCTCGTGATGGTACAGAACCGATTCAGCTTGTCCATAAGACGGATTCTGGACATTGCCATTCCTTCTGCTTTGTATGTCTCATGAAACGAATCGCCATAGTCCCGGTTCTTCTGGTCATAGAGCATATTCAGCTCGTAACAGACCTGTTTGTGCCGTTCTGTGCTTGTTTCTGTCATGTATGTATCTCCTCCTGTTCTGCAAAGTCTGTAAACAGATTCATTTGTGCCGCGTGTCTTTCAAACCGTTCACAGCCCAGCTTGAAATACGTCTCGTCGATCTCGTACCCGGTGTAGTCCAGTCCGGCATCATACGCGGCGATGCGGCTCGACTGTGAACCCATGTGAGTGTCCAGTATCTTGTCACCCGATTTGGCGTAGTGCTGATATATCCATCGGTATAGGGCGACGGGTTTCTGTGTGGGGTGGATGCGGACTTCGTTTTTTGCTTTGTTGCCATTCTGCACAGTGCCCTCGGTTATGCTTTTTCCTTGAAACATTCCGCGCCACATATACCGAAAAATGTGTACGCGCTTGTCAAAACTGCTGTAAGCAATCTCAGCGTCTGACTGGTCAGAACCGTCGTTGCATTTGTCCCAAATTATCCTGCCTCCAACGAGGGGAAAGTTTATATAGTTTGCTCCAAAGATAATCTGGTTTTTGGCGATTCGCATTAGTTGTTCAAAATATTCCGTTGATGGTGGTTTTTTATCCCACCCACGTTTGGCATACCCGCCATCTTTAACAAAAATTTGAGAGCCGTTTCGTTGCTTTACCCATCCGCTTCTCTTTTTCCCGCCGTCCTCTCCAATACCGTATGGAACATCTACCACAGCCAAATCGAAGTACCCGTCCGGATATTCCCGCATCGCTGGCAGACAGTCGCAACAGAACACGTCTGATTTAGGCATCTGTATCACACTCCTTTCTTCCGCCCGCCCCTACTCCATACACAGCCTTATAGAACTCATCCGCTTCGGGTGTATGCTGTTCTGCCTTACTGTACTGTGTAGCGGCGTACTCGATGCGCTTCCATAGCTTACTGTGCCAGTCCATGAGCCGGTCGTAATCGGTCAGCCGGTTCAGCACCGCCTCGTAATGCTTCACAGCCTCGTCCTTTTGTGACCTTCCGGATGCTCTTGTGGCCTGTCCGTTTCGGACTCGCTCGTACAACTCCGCAAGGATCACATACAGCATCCACTCCGCATCGGACAGCTCGTCGGGCGGTTTCATACCGGAGTAGGCATGGCGGGACAGGTCGTCAACATTCATTCTGACTGGTCCTTTTTTTCTTTCTGCCGTAAGTACGAAATGTGATTATACTCACTCACTTTATCTTTGTTCTTTTCTCTCCATTCACGGATACGGGATTTCCGTTCCGCTTTGTGTTCCTGATAGTATCGCTTGTAATACTCTTTTCTGTCCGTCATAACTTTCTCCTGTGTTAGCTTGACAAATGCAAATTACTGTGCTAAACTGAAGCGGGATGTAGTATGTAGTATGTAGTCCCTATCTAATTTGAACTAAATAATATATCATATATACCACCCTGTCCGATTAGGTTTTTTCCTGTTCGGATGGGGTGTCTTCGTGTCTGTAGGTGGTCTGTTCTCTCTCCACCCGATCGGGGCAATACACCGGCTCAGTCTCGATCCGGGTTCCGTCGTTCCGGCACCAGTCGATGAACTCCCCAGCCGAATACTGTACGCCGTGGTTCAAGCAATCCATACAGGGTGGATCACGTCGTTTCGGTTTGTGTCGTTTCATAATCCACCTGCCATACACTTCCGAACGCGCGCCTTTTGAGTACAGACCGTTTTACATACATCTTCAATGTGAGAGTGGCATATTCATCTTTTGGATGTCTCTCTACGCTTGCGTAGATGCAATCCATTCTACGTCCGTCCAAAATGACATCTTTAATGTGATTTGGGCAGTTTATATCGGCTGTAATTTCTACTTCATCGTACATTCTGGTTCCTCCCATTCGTTACAAAACCATTCAAGTCTAATCGTCATTCCGTGTTGCCAACAATAAGTAAAGTCATCAATTTCCTCGCCATCACCACGGAACGCGCAATCTTCACAATGGTGTGTACTATCTTTCCCAAGCGCTTCAAACAGTTCCGCATCAGTCAAAGTGTATTCTTTCGTTCTGCTCCCCTCCTTGTTACGTTCTGTTACGGTTCGTTCCAATTTTCCGTAACACAAAAAATCCAGTATTATCAACGGTTTGCTGTCTCGTGTTACGATTGTTACGGTGTTCCGGGCTTTACTACGCGCGTGAGGGAATGGAAATATAAAGATTTATTTCACTCTTTTTTTATTCTCCCATCCTATATAAGACAAATAAAACCAGCGTAACAAGCGTAACATCGTAACATTTTCACATTTTTAACAATCTCAAAACGGCAGTTCGATTTGGTCTGAAACCGTTGAAAACTCTGGTGTTTCGAGCACTTCCGGCAGTTTGATCCGCACGCAGCGCGGCGTTCCCTTTGTTCCGGGGATGCGACACTGTTTTGTCGGTCCGTCCTTTCCGGGCATGATCTTTTCTGTACGCAGCGCCCACGAAAGGAACGCCTTGGAGTCGAGTCCGTTCTGTTTCAGTTCTCGGTCGAATATAGATCGGATGATGTAGATGATGCCCTCGTCCTCGTCCACTTTGCCCCAAATCTCCGCGTGACTGTCTGCGTCGAAATGGGAAGAGTTCGCAGCCACGAAATCAAACAGCCAGTCCAGGGTGCGACGGTTGATGTCGATGTCCCCTTTTCGGAGCAGGACATCCGCCATGTCGTCCACCGTCAGGGCCAGTCCGTCCTGGAAGATCAGTTCAGTTGCGATGTGGTCCGCCGCGAGGATAGCCGAAGCTGACCCGGCCTGTTTCTCTGTAACGTCGTGTTCGAGGATTTTGTGGTAGTAGTCCTTCTGTAACGTCCTGACCCGCTCCATGTTGGACGGGTCCATGAGCCATTCAACGAACTCTTTCCCGGCGTGACCGTAGTTGTGATTGATGATCTCGCACAGTCCCACCAGATCGGAATAGATTTTATCCGGGGCCTCGATCTCAATGACGCGGTTCCGTGCGCCTCCGCCCGACAGGGGTTTGATAATCGTGTGTTCCCCGTTCGACAGGATCACGTTGCGCCATTTGGTTTGTTTCCGAAGCCCTCCAGACGCTTTTCCTTGCGATTTGGAAACTCCCTCGCATAGTTGGTATATGATGTCATCAAAGTCCTTCACGCCCTGGCTGGCTTGTATCTGAAGCTCGTCCAGGCACATAGGGAGGTTGTTGAGAAATCCCGCTCTCGTTTCCTGTGCGTACCGTGTGCCGTTAAACGTGGTGACGTACTCTCCCAATTCTGGACAGGCCCACACCGACGCTGCTACCATCAGGGCGACCGTCTTGCCGTTCTCCGTGCCGCCCCATGCGTGGATCAGAAACGGTAGAAGCCCGCACGGTTTCAGGATGACCGACGCAAAGGAAGCAGCCAGATAGTAACGTGCCGCTGTCTTCTCCTGACGGACACCCCGGATGATGCGTTTCCATTCTTCATAATCACCAATCGGTTTTACCGCCTCGAACATGGAACCGAAATCGTCCTCCCCGTCAAAATAGATGTGTTCTACATAAGGGCTGAACTCTTCGTAACCGCTCCCGACCCAGCCTAGGCGCTTGACGGATTTTTCCTCTTTCAACGTATCGTAGTTGTATTCCTCCATGTCCATCAGATACGCTGAAAGGTCTTTGTCGTTCCGCTTGTTCACGACAATTCCGTATCGGGCCAGGCCAAGAATACCGTTCGCAATGGTGTCTTTCGGCACAATGTGTGTCTCATCTTTGATGACGTTCTCTTTAGTTCCGCGCCGATACCATATCTCCAATAGCTCTTCGCCCGTGTCCACATTCTTGAACCTTCTGATCGGCGCGATAGGATGAGGGCAGATCACGCGCTGCACACCGAATCCGTCTACAACCGAGACACCGTCCGGGCCACATATGTATTTACCGGATGAAAGCTGTTGCGTGAGCGGAAGACCATCAAAATCGGTTGTGTTCGATCCTTCCGGAGCTATATCGCCCGACAGGGATTTCAGATACAGATTCCACAGATTCATAAACCCGCGAATCTTCACCGCTGCCGCCTGTGCCTTGACACGCTCCAAAACCTGCTGCATTTTGAACGGCTCGTTATGGAACTGATAGAGGAACTCATACGGCCTGTTCGACTGTGTGAAGTCGTCTGCCGTGAACTGCGGAACCACCAATTCGTTACTCAATTACACATCACTCTCCTTTCTTATCAAACTCTCTCAATCGCTCTGCCGCGTCCTGCACACGGTCCCACGCTTCGTCTATATGGGACACGGCATATGCGTATTGCGGCGTAATCTCGTCGTATGGGCCGTCTGGTGCGTCCTCCTGCGCGATGATGTCCAGAGCAGCGTAGTAATCCATCGCAGCGTCGTAAGCTGTCAGAAGCCGCTTCAATTCGTTCTGGCGGGCTATCCGTTCCCGTCGGAGTTGTTCTGCTTTGCGCCGTGCTTCACGATCCGCTTCGGACGGTTCGTTCTCACCGATGGGAAACCCAAGACCGAAAATGTCATTGATCTCCCGCATGGCATCCACGAACGTGAGTCCCCTGTACTGCATCACAAAGTCGAATATGTCACCGCTTGCTCCGCAAACGAAACACTTAAAATGTTTGTGATGGTATGAGAAGTTTCTGTCTTTCCCGTGATGTATCGGGCATGGAATACGCTTATTGTATGACTTCTGATCGGACAGTCCGTAGCTTTTCAAAACCTGCTCCATCGTGACGGTCTGCTTGATGAGCGCCGCATAGTCAGTCATCTTTCCGCCCCTCATGAAACCATCCGGCTGTGTACTGTCGAGAACCTTTCTTCGGACGGAACACGGTGCATCCCGGTCCTGGTTTACATGGTCTGCGCTTGTTCTCGATGCCTATGTAGTCACACGCCCATAGATCGCTTCCGTCTTCGCTAAGGTTTGTGTACCACGAGTAGTAACACTTGGAACACTTTGATTTCATAACTCGAAGTTTGCCGCCTCCAACAGTTCCGTATCGCCGCGCTTCGGCTCTTTTATCTCCACGAGCGGGCACCAGTCAGGTTTGCCGTCCGCAATATCGTAAATCATATCCTCTGACGGCTTGTATGCCATGCAGTTCACTCCGTTGTCGAACAGACAAGCATCACAGTTCTTCGGCATCTCCATGCCCTTAATCAGAACAGCCATGACACCACCTTTGCCGCCACAGAAATAGCCATAAGCATACTGAGCAAATCAGCCGCTCTCCAACCGCTTCCTCTGTCCTTCCAAACAATGTCGTATGTGTCCCATGCAAAGAGCACAACGCATAGAACCAAGATGAGCCACAAAACTATCTTAATCAGCACCGCCATTGTCGGCCCTCCTGTTCCAAGCCTTGATTGCGTTTTCTTCTGTATCATCTACGCCTTTCCAATCCTCAACCTCGACTGAACAGCCGCAGTTTTGGCAGCAAACGCCCCATCGGTTATAGTCGTTTATACCGTAACCAACTCGGGCTTGTCCCCCACAAAACGGACACGGTTTAATCTCCTGCATTGTCGGCCTCCCACCTTTCACAGTTCTCGCTTCGGTGCATAACACAACTTTTTTGAAATGCGCATTTCCCGTATCTACCGTTGTAGCTTTCTTGCATTATCCAATGTTTGCAATTTTTGCAATACTTCGATCCGATGCCAAACGACTTACGGACTTCTTCGCACAGCTCCGCAAGGTACTTTTCGATGCGCTCTTGCCGCCCGTGTTCGCTGAACCATTTTTCCTTAAACTTGTCTCTGGCCTTGTTCCACTCGCCGACGCCCGTATCACTTGACAAATACCATTCCCGGTCATGGAACAATTCAGCAAGATCTTTCACAAGCTCGTCCAGTTCCTTGTCGCCAAAGTCCCCGACGTGTTCCTCTAAGTAACTGTAGAAATAGTTAAGACTTCCTCCACTCATTCCTCCACCTCCTGTCTGAGCCAGTCGAGCCAAAACGCGACTTCTTCTGGGTTTCCCTCATAGCCTGTAAACTGCGCAATCTGCCTCGCCAGCTCATCCACGTTCATAGACCGTATCGCGTCGAAGTTGGTTCGCGGTTTGGTTGGGTCAAATCCTTCGGGAACCCATATCGTTGCCATATTGTTCCTCCTGACCGAAAAAGAGTTTTGTGCTGTTCTCGATGTTTTGTCTCAGGCGGTTTGCTTCCGGGCTATTGTCACCGTCCTTTGCTTTTTCCGTTGCAGTTTTTCCGTCTTTGTAAACAACTCTGCTTTTGTTGGGGTTCCCGTTGTTGCATCTATCCAAGGTCAGCTTATTGCCAGACCAGCAAATCCATCCGCGCCCAAGATACCGATGCTTGCAGTTTGCGCAATTCACTCCCCGTCACCGTCCTCTCCATTCCACATTGAGCATCCTCCGTTAGTTTGCCATACACAGCGGTTACATTTTCCATAACAGAGTTTCATGCGTCGCCGTCCTCCCTTGAAACAATAATGTTTCCCGTGCAGATATACATTGCCGACACAATAGGGGCAAACAAGCTTGGCTTGAATATGCTCACCACCGCGATTACAATCCCGGCAACAAAACATCCGTACCCATACCATTGTCTGCGGTTCATGTGTCACCGTCCTCTCTGCGCTGGCCGTTGGCACAATACCAATCGTCCGAAACACCCGTACTCACAACAGCATCTTCACACCATCCAAAACCGTCCGAGCATCCTGTGGTGTTGTAATATCGGCACTCCCGGCACCGCACCACCTCCACCGCGTCCACGGCGGGGAT
>JAEIGA010004067.1_pt1 | contig 22628 bp, 36 predicted proteins | sample 9270691 | NCBI WGS metagenome assembly JAEIGA01 (sample SAMN17057246, study PRJNA624740) | gut metagenome | biome: biome; isolation source: fecal sample | host: Bos grunniens | place: China: Xizang | collected 2019 | reverse complement strand
CTTAAGAAAAACTGAACAGAGATAACAAGTGTTTTTGGAAGTTAGGCAATAGTTGAGAAACCTTAATGGGAGGGTGACTATGAAAAAACCGATTAACCTTGAGAAACAGGCGGAAATCATCTTACAGAGGGCCGAGGAAAAGGGAGTACAAAGCAATTTCTTTTTTGCCACGACCTTTAAGCGCTATCAAGTGCAGATGCAGGCGCTTTCAGCACTGGAAGAGGCCATAAAAGAGCACGGCCCGACAGTTACAAAGGAATACGTGAAAGGGCGGGAAAATCTCGTGGTTAACCCCGCCATAACTGAATATAACAAAACCTCGACCGCGGCAAACGGCACGGTTGCGACCTTGATAAATATTTTGAAATCCTTAACCGACGAAACCGCAGGCCAAAGCAAATTACAAGCGTTTATGGATGCGATAAATGAATAATTATATCCTCTCCTACTATCAAAAGATACAGGACGGGTCAATAGTAGTCGGGAAATGGATTAAACTTTTATATGATCGCATCATCAAGGGGTTGGAAAACAAAGAATTTTTCTACAACCCCAAAAAGGCAAAGGCGGCAATCGCTTTTATTGAAACTTTCGCGCATCACCACGAGGGGAACCTAGCCCCGCAACTTCTTAAACTGGAGTTATGGCAAAAGGCGGCGCTCTCGGTGATTTTCGGAATTGTGGACGAGGATAACACGCGACACTTCCGAGAGGTAATCATGGTCGAGGGTCGGAAAAATGGGAAAACGCTTTTTGACGCCTCGATAGCCGAGTACATGGCATACGCCGACGGGGAATACGGAGGCAGGCTTTACTTTATCGCTCCGAAACTCCAACAGGCGGCACTATGCTACGATGCTTTCTATCAGATGATAAGCAAAGAGCCCGAACTGGACGCCATGACCAAAAAGCGCCGGACGGACATATACATAGAATCGACCAACACGACGGCGGCGCCGTTGGCGTTTAGTCAAAAGAAATCGGACGGGTTAAACCCGTCTTTTGTTTCGTGCGACGAAATAGCCTCATGGAGTGGCGACGCAGGACTAAAGCAGTATGAAGTGTTAAAAAGTGCGCTCGGGGCGAGGAAACAACCTCTCCTGCTTTCGATATCCACGGCAGGATATGAAAACGAGGGCATATACGACGAGCTCATAAAAAGGGCCACACGTTATTTACTAGGGGATAGCCGGGAAACTCGGTTACTCCCTTTTTTGTATACCATAGACGACATAACGAAGTGGAACGACATTAACGAGCTACAAAAAAGCAACCCAAATTTAGGCGTTTCCGTTTCGGTTGACTATCTTCTCGAAGAAATAGCGATAGCCGAGGGCTCGTTAAGCAAAAAAGCGGAATTTTTAACTAAATACTGCAACATAAAACAGAACTCCTCGCAGGCGTGGTTATCAACGCAAGCGGTAGAGAAGTGTTACGGGGAACCGTTAAGCCTCGAAGATTTTCGCGGGTGTTATTGTGTTGGGGGAATTGACCTATCCCGCACGACAGACTTAACCGCCGCATGTATCGTCATTCAGCGCGACGGGGAATTATACGTTTTTGCAAAGTTCTATCTCCCGGCGGAGAAGATAGACGAGGCCACAGAGCGCGACGGGCTACCGTATAAGATTTACATGCAACGCGGACCACTGGAGGCGTCCGGGGATAATTTCGTAGATTATATGGACTGTTTTAAGTGGTTTACCTCTTTAGTTGAGGACTACGAAATACTCCCTTTACAGGTCGGTTATGATCGCTACAACGCTTTACAGTTAACACAGACCATGCAGGGCTACGGGTTCCACATGGACGACGTTTATCAAGGTTATAACCTAACGCCAGTGATTAACGAGGCCGAGGGCATGATAAAAAATGGTTCCGTCCATATCGGCGACAACGATTTGCTAAAGGTTCACTTTTTAGACAGTGCTCTAAAGATTGACGCGGAATCATCAAAAAGCAAGCTAATCAAGATGTATAAAAACGCCCACATAGACGGCATGGCGGCCTTTTTAGATGCTATGACCGTTAGGCAGAAATGGTGGCAAGAGATAGGGGCGCAACTAATGAACGAGGGTTGAGAGATGGGATTGTTTGATAGGATATTTCGACCGAAAGACGCGATAAACTCAATAAAGGCATTACGGGAGGCTAAAAAGTATTTCGGTACTTTGACGGCCTACGAGCCCGTCTTTCATAGTTGGCGCGGTGCTATCTATGAGTACGAGCTAGTAAGGGCGGCTATTGACGCTCGGGCGCGTCACATATCCAAGTTAAAGGCAGACATACACGGAACGGCGCAGTTATCTTTGCAAAGCAAATTAAGACAGGGCCCGAACCAGTGGCAAACGTGGTCACAGTTCCTTTATCGGGTTTCAACTATTCTCGATAATCAGTCAACGTGTTTTATCGCGCCCGTATTTGATGCAGATATGCGGATAACTGGTTACTACCCTCTCCTACCCGAAAAATGCTCTATCGTAGAATATGAGGGCGAGGCGTGGCTAAAATATGCCTTTAGCCGTGGACAGGTCGCGGCGGTTGAGTTGAGGAAGTGCGGGATTTTAACCAAGTTCCAATATAAATCGGACTTTTTCGGCACAAATAACGACGCACTGGACGACACAATAAAGCTAGTGGATATCCAAAGGCAGGGCATAAAGCTAGCGGTTAAGAACTCGCAGACATACCGCTTTATGGCGCAGTTAACCAACTTCTCAAAGCATGAAGATTTAGTGCAAGAGCGTGACCGCTTTACAGAGGAAAACTTCTCAAAGGACGCCAAGGGCGGCGGGTTACTTCTTTTCCCGAATACCTACAAGGATATTCAGCAGATAAAAACGGACGCTTACACCATAGACGCCTCACAAATGGAATACATACGCACGAACGTTTACAACTATTTCGGCGTGAATGAGAATATCCTGCAAAACAAGGCGAAGAGCGACGAGCTTGACGCCTTTTTTAATGGGGCCATTGAGCCGTTTGCTATCCAGTTTAGCGAGGTAATGACAAAAGCGATTTTTTCCGAGAGGGAAAGGGCGCAGGGCTCAAGGTTTGTAGCAAACGCTAACCGCCTGCAATATATGACCGTCAACGAAAAAGTGGCTATGGTTCAGCAGTTATTAGACCGTGGCGTAATGAGCATAAACGAGGCTAGAGAGTTGTTCAACTACGAGGACGTAGAGGGCGGCGATTTGAGGACGATAAGAGGAGAATATAAAGACGCGTCCGACCTCGACACCATAAACGTCATACAGGAGGAAAAACAAGATGAATGATAAATTTCTACGCAATTACAAGTGCGAAGTGAGAGCCGAACAGAACGAGGAACACGGCGATTATATCACGGGTCAGCCTATCGTGTTTGGCGCGTCAACCGATATCGGGGGAATGTATGAGGAAATCATAGACGAGGGCGCACTTGATAACGCAGACCTCAAGGACGTTCGGTTTTTGGTAAATCACAATTTGGATATGATACCGCTTGCACGGTCGAGGAATAACAACGCTAATTCAACAATGCAATTAGAAAAGGTGCAGGGCGGGCTCAATATCCGCGCAGACCTCGACACCGAAAACAACGAAACGTCGAGGGCGTTATATAGTGCAGTTTCCCGGGGCGATATATCGGGAATGTCATTTATGTTTACGGTCACTAGGGATGAATGGGAGGATTTAACCTCCGATTATCCTAAAAGACATATAAAAGAAATCGGGCGGGTTTTCGAAGTATCAGCAGTTACCGCGCCTGCATACGAACAGACTAGCATAGAGGCAAGGTCAGACGCCGAGGCACTGGAGAGTGCAAAGGCGGCACTGGAGAGCGCAAAAGAGGCCGAACGCCGAGAGGCTACGAAGTCCGAAATCAAGGCAAGACTTGAACAGTTGAGAGGTGGAAAAAATGACAAATGAAGAGATTAAAGCACTTGACCTCGAGGGAATAGAGGCAAGGGCCGAGGCAATCGCCGAGGAAATGAACGCAGAGGGGGCAGACCTTGACGCGCTCAGCAACGAAGTAACCGCGCTCGAAGAGCGCAGACAGGCCGTAATAGCCGAAAGAAAATCAAAAGTTGACGCCGTAATATCCGGCGCAGGAAAGGAAGTAGAGAAAATGGAAGAGAGAGCAGTAAAGACCCTTGACGAGATAAGGGCATCACAGGAGTATATCAACGCATACGCCGAATATCTTAAGAGTGGCGACGCTACCGAGTGTAGGTCACTTCTTACGGATAACGTAAGCGGACAGACAGGAACCGCAGGCGTACCCGTACCTACTTACGTTGAGGATAGAATAAGAACCGCATGGGATAACGACGAGATCATGTCAAGAGTTAGGCGCTCTAATATAGCCGGGAATCTGAAAGTAGGATTTGAGCTTTCAGCCGACCCCGCCGTAGAGCATACCGAGGGCTCGGGAGCAATCGACGAGGAGAAGTTACTTCTCGGTATCGTTGAGCTCGTACCCAAGACCCTTAAGAAATTCATCACTATAAGTGATGAGGTTATGGATATGAAAGGACAGGCTTTCCTTGACTATGTATATGACGAGATCGAGTACAGGATAGTTAAGCTTGCCGCCGATAAGGTGGTAGACGACATCACAAGCGCGCCCACAACCGCAACAACTAGCGCCGCATCAGTGGCACACGTTGAAACCACAGGTATTAAGGATATCGTTAACGCAATATCCAAGCTTTCCGACGAGGCTAGAAACCCCGTGGTTATCATCAATAAAGCAACTTACGCTTACTATAAGGGCCTCGCTATGCAGGCTAATTACGGGTTTGACGTTTTCGACGGTCTGACAGTTCTTTTCAACAATACACTGTCAGATATCAACGACACGCCCGCAAGCGGTGACACCAACTTTGTTGGTATAGTCGGCGACCTTGATGGCGAGTCTTGTAACTTCCCTAACGGTTACGAGCCCACTTTCAAGTATGACGACCTCTCACTTGCCGAGCAGGATTTGGTAAAGGTTGTTGGACGCCTGCCGATGGCTCACGGTGTAACCGCTAACGGTAGGTTCGCAGTTATCACAAAGACAGGAGCTTAATATGCGTAAAGTTAAGATACTTAACGACACGCGGGTTAATCTTCCCAAAAATACAATAGTTGAGGTTAGCGAGCAGGAGGCCGAGAGGCTTCTTGCTTTCGCCTCGGCGGTATTGGTAGAGGACGAGCCCGTAAAGCCCGTTAAAAAGGGCAAGAGGTGAAAATATGTTAGAGAAAGTAAAAGCATCACTCGGTATCACGTCGCAGGCGTTCGACGAGGAAATAACGGATAACATACAGGCGGCGCTTGACGATTTGGGGTTGACGGCAGATATCACAAATCTAGACGACACAGAGCCCTTGATACAGAGGGCAATAAAGACTTATTGCGCGTGGGTTCACAACGCTAATCATGGCAATATGGACTTTGCCGAGTCTTTCAAAAGGTCATACGACGAGATAAAGAGTACGCTTATAACTTCCTCACACTTCACAACATGGGGCGAATAATGGATAGAGAGGGAATTGTTACAATCTGCAAATTGCAGAACATATCAACCCCGGGGCGTATGCCCGTGGATAAGTTGGTACCTATAACGACGGCCTATTACAGAAAAAGAACCGTCGGATATAACCGTTTATACGCGGCGATGGGTGCTAATCAGTCTATCTCTATGCTTATACGGTGCTTTAACATCGAGGCCCCGCAAGAGCCCGAAATTTACGTAGTTTCCGACGATGGCACACAGTTTCGCGTGTCAGCTATACAGGAGATCGTAGACGAGGGCGCGGTAGACTTTACCCTGTCAAGACTGGAGGAAAACTATGACGTCGTTACAGAATAGGCTCGAACCTTTAGGCGTGGCACTGGCACAAGTCACCGAGCACACTTACCACTATTGGCGTAGCGCTCCCAAAGGCGTGAAGAAGTACATTATATGGGCGGAGGACGGCGAGCAAAACTCCTTTAATGCCGATAACCGCAAGCAAAGACAGGGCATATCCGGCACGATAGACTTTTTCACGCTCGAGGAGTACGATGCCTTGATTGATGATATACAGGACGCTCTGCAAGGTATAGAAAACCTTTCATGGAATCTTTCAAGCGTCCAGTATGAAGAGGAAACACACTTTATCCACTATGAGTGGGCCTTTTATATGAGGTGATTATGGCTACTTTTCAGTTTAAGGGCGTCGATAAGCTAGTAGCGCAGTATCAATCCTTGTTAGGAATGACCGACGAGATAATAGGTAAGGCGGTAGGCGCGGGCGCGGGTGTAGTTGCGGACGCCGTAAAAGCCGAAATTAAGGCGTTACCCGTGAGCAATCAGTATAACTCGGGGGTGGTTAATTCAACGCAGAAAAAAGGCTTAATAGACGGGTTCGGTATTGCAGGAATGAGGAACGACAACGGGTTTTTAAATGTCAAGCTCGGATTTGACGGCTATAACAACAACAAGACGAAGAAATACCCAAACGGTCAGCCTAACTCACTTATTGCAAGGTCGATAAATAGCGGTAGTTCATACCGTAAGAAAAACCCTTTTGTTGACAGGGCGACAAAGGCCACTAAATCAAAGTGTGAAACCACAATGGAAGAAAAACTGAATTCAGAAATTCAAAAGTTAATAGGAGGCTAAAAAAATGGCGGCAGGAAGAGTTGCAACTGGTTTTTCACTCCCTTACGTGGCGCGATATAGCGCAAACGGCGGAGTAGTTACCTATACGGGGGCGCGTCAGCTTGCCCGTGGCGTAAACGTTAATTTACAGCCCGAATCAAGCGACGACAATAACTTTTATGCGGATAATGTGACCGCAGAGAGCGCTAGCGGAGTATTTACAGGCGGAACCGTAGAATTTGAGGTTGACGGCCTTTTTATGAACTCCGAGCGTTTTATATTTGGACTTCCCGAGGCGGGCGCCGACGGTTGGACGGGGTTTGGTGATGACGCAGACCTCCCGTATCTCGGCGTAGGTTATATCACAAGATGGATGAGCGACGGCGTAACAACCTATCAGCCTACCATACTTACAAAAGTTAAGTTCTCACTCCCGCAGGGCGAGAGAGCCACACAGGAGGACGAGATAGACTGGCAGACAACCTCGTTAACCGCGTCACTTATGAGGGATGATAGCGCAAATCACAACTGGAAGTTCGAGGGCGCATCGTTCGCCACAGAGGCGGAGGCTCTTGCGGCATTACAGGCAAAACTCGGCGGCGTGGCTATCGCGCAGATATCCGCACTTACGGTCGGCTCGCTTACACTTGACCCCGTTTTCGCGGCAGGAACCACGGCATATACGGCAAGCGGTAGCGCCGGAGATACCGAGGCGGTCAGCGTGACGGCAGGAACAGGCGTTAACGTAGCTATAACATTCAACGGCGCACAGATCGAAAGCGGTGATAACATCGAACTCGTGGCAGGAGCAAATACACTCGTGATAGTCGCAAGCGGCGATGGTATGACAACAACAACTTACACCGTATCAATAACGGCGGCGTAATACAGTAAAAAAGGGAGAACCAAATGATAAAAAAAGAGGATTTACTTTTCGATGTAAGGGCTCGCGTTAAAATCGCGAACCTTTGCAAAGATAAGAAGTTCGAGAATATACAACTTCTCTTTGATACTAGCGAGGAGGACAGGATAAAAAACGTTCTGATTATGCTTAAAATATTAAGCAACTCCGCAGAATATGCAAAGAGAAAAGAGCAGGGCCTAGAGGTTAACGTCAACGCCGATTATAACACTATCCCGCTCACGGTAGACGATATGTACGACATGAAAGTCTACGAGATAGGGGAACTCGAAAACCTTATAGTCGAGGTAATAACCCGGGATAGCGAAAGAACGGTAGAGGCGAAAGACAAAAAGGGCAAAAAAAAAGAAGTATAGAGTTAAACGAGGCGTGGATAATCTTTTACGCGCATCAACTCAATTTAGGTATAGAAGAGGCTCTCACGATGAGGTGGGGGCTTTTTCTTGACCTATTAGCGTGTAGGGCCATTTACAACGGCGCCGACACGAAACAAAAAATAACGTGGAAATATGAGGACGCAATAGCGTTGAGGTGAATATATGGCGGTAAATATCGGGCCCAAAATTGGAATTGATGGCGAGGCCGAATATCGGAAACAGATAAATAATATTATTCAGCAAACAAAAACGCTCAATTCAGAAATGAAAGCCCTTACCTCTACCTTTGACAAAGAGGGCGCGTCCATTAAACAGAATAAAGCGCAAAAAGAGCTTTTAACAAAGCAGATCGACGCGCAAAAGGCCAAAGTAAACGAGCTTAACTCCATGCTAGAGAAATCGTCGGAGAAGTACGGCGAGGACGACCAAAAAACGCAGAAATGGGCGCAAGCGGTTAACGAGGCTACGGCAGAACTCAACAGGCTAGAGGGCGAGCTTAAAACTATGCCCTCATCACTTGACATAGTTGGAAGTAAGTTCTCGGCGGTTGGTGACAAGATAAAAGCGGTCGGGGATAAGATGAGCGCCATAGGCACAACCATGAGCGTGGCGGTTACGGCGCCTATCGTGGCGGCGGGTACCAAAATGGTACAGAGTTACGCCGAGGTTGATAAAACGATGGTGCTAGCCAATAAGACTATGGGAAATACCGCCGAGGAGGCGGAGATACTCGAAAGCGCCATGAAATCAGCGGCGGCTAATTCCACGTTCGGAATGAACGACGCGGCAACGGCGGCGCTAAACTTTGCAAGAGCAGGACTGGACGCCAAAGAGGCGGCGGCGGCACTTGCCCCGGCTATGAACCTTGCGGCGGGCGAGGGCGGTGACCTTGATACAGTTTCCGCGGGGCTCGTGGCTACTATAAATGGTTTTCATGGTAGTTTTGACGAGGCCTCACACTATGCGGACGTGTTCGCGTCAGCGTGTAATAATTCCGCGTTAGACGTTAATAGCCTAGCGGACTCCATGAGCGTAGCGGCGCCTATTTTCTCATCCGCCGGATATGCGGTGGACGACGCGGCGTTATACCTCGGAATAATGGCAAATAACGGTATAGAGGCAGACAAGGCGGCGAACTCGTTGAAAACAGGACTTGCACGGCTCGTATCTCCTGCAAAAGACGGCGCGGCGGCTATGGATAGCCTCGGTATAAGTGTAACAAACACCGATGGCACTATGAAAAGTACCGTTCAAATTCAAAGCGAGTTACATGACTCTTTCGCGGCGCTCTCGGAATCCGAGCAGATAGCGGCGGCCTCGGCGATATTTGGAAAGAATCAAATGGCCCCGTGGTTGGCGCTTATAAATACGGCCCCGTCGGACGTGGCGGCGCTTAATGAACAGTTAATGGGCGCCTCGCTATCGTTTGATAGTTTTAGCTCAAATTTGGCAAGCTCGGGCGTATCAGTGCAGACCATGACAAGCAATCTGCAAGCCCTCGGATTATCTCAAGAGGATTTAGAGGCGGCCTTGCATCAAAGCGGGGGAAGTGCTCAACAGTTCGCGACAAACCTTTTAGAGTGGGCCAATAGCGGTACCACTATGGAGCAAGTGATACAAGCTCTCGGCGGTGATTTAGGCACTCTTCAAACGGCTATGGACTCCACCAAAGGAACCACCACGGAAATGGCGGAGGCCATGATGGGCGGTTTTGGTGGGTCTATCGAAAAAATGAAATCCTCGCTCGACGTATTGGGCTATACCCTCGGCGGGATAATCGCGCAGTACGTCGCCCCGATGATCGAAAAGGTGCAGGAATGGATAGATAAGTTTCAATCACTCGACAAGGGTACGCAGGACTTAATAGTAAAGGTCGCGGCGGTGGCGGCGGCAATCGGCCCGGTATTGGTAATCGGTGGAAAAATAGTAAGCGCGATAGGCGCTATAACATCCGCCGTTGGTGTAGTTATCCCCGCTTTAGGAACCATAGGCGGTGCAATAGCAACGGTCGGCGGTGCGGCGGTGGCGGCGCTCCCCGGCATAATAGCGTTTATGGCTCCGTTCCTCCCGTTTATAGCGATAGCGGCGGCAGTTGTAGCGGCGGGCGTTCTGATTTATAAGAATTGGGATAAAATCAAAGAGTTCGCCGGAAAGGTCGGCGCGGCAGTCAAAGAGAAATGGGACGCCATTAAAGCCAAGACTACCGAGGTATGGAACGGCGTTAAGGAGAAAATCAACGGTGTAATGAGTGGTATAACTTCCAACGTCGGCGAAAGATTAGGCCGTATCAAGTCAGCCTTTAACGAGAACGGCGGCGGAATAAAGGGCGCAGTCGCGGCAGGATGGCAAGCGATTAAAGAATACTACCGCGCAGGATTTGACGTTATTAACTCATTAACGGGCGGTAAACTCGGAGAAATAGCCAGTAAGTTTAAAGAGAAGTTCAGCGAGATAGGCTCACAGGCTTTACAGTGGGGCCGTGATATTATCCAAGGAATTATAAACGGTATAACTTCCAAGATAGCGGGAATCCGTACCGCGGTGTCAAACGTCGCTAACACGATAAGAAGTTACTTGCACTTCTCGGAACCCGACAAAGGGCCTTTGTCAGACTTTCACACATATATGCCCGACATGATGAAATCATTAGCGCAAGGCATGATAAGTAATCTAGGCGTGATCGAGAAAGCGGCAACACAGGTAGCGGGCGCTATACTTCCTAACACGGAGCAGAACGCTTATAACTACGGCGGGTTCACGGTCAACGTTTACGGCGCCGAGGGGCAGGACGTGAACGAGTTAGCCGACATAGTATCGGAAAAGATAAATAACGCAATCAACAGAGGCGGTGCAGTATGGGCGTAATACGTCATTTTTTAACAATCGACGGGAAAAACTCCCTAGACTTCAATACGTGGATATCCGGGGGCGGTACTTTTAATAGTCCGCCCCGTGATATTGAAAAAGTAACTATCCCCGGGCGTAATGGTGAACTCATTATTGACAACGGCAGATACGCAAATATAGAGGTTAGTTACGACGCGTTCATAACTAAAGACTTTGACAAGAATATAAAGGCTCTACGGGCTTATATGGGCGCCCTACGGGGGTATAAGGTATTGCAGGACACATACGACCCCGAACACTTCCGGCTCGCCAACTTCTCAAACGGTTTGAGCGTGGAAACAAGCGCCCGAAACCTCGCGGGAAAGTTCCCTCTCACTTTTGATTGCAAACCTCAAAGATACCTCATCAAAGGCAATCAGACGTTAGAGAACGTCACCGGGCAGATATTGAACCCGACGTTATACGACGCGCTCCCGATTATAAGGGCATACGGTACGGGGTCATTTTCAATTAACGGGGTATCGGTCACTATCTCAACCGCTAACGTCTACACGGATATAGATTGTGAACGGATGGAGGCTTATAAGGGTTCGATAAATTGTAATGCCAATATATCGGCGCCAGTATTTCCTAAACTTGCCCCGGGCTTAAACACAATCACAACAAACATGAGGCTAGATATAACGCCGAGGTGGTGGGAATTATGACACCTATTTTATATGCTCCGAACACTTCAAACTTTAATAATAACGGCATCGGCGGGTTAAGCGACGCATTAAAGTGTATCGTTACGGAGGAACGCAACGGCGAGTACACGTTAAGCATGGACTACCCGATAGACGGAAATCACGCGGAATCGTTAGTACATTCCGCGATTATTAAAGTTTTACCGGGCGACGGCGCCACGCTCCAGTTATTCCGCATTTCGAAAATCAGTAAACCGATTAACGGAATCATAACAATAGACGCCGAGCACATAAGTTATCAGTTGTCTTTTATCCCCGTCAGCGCTTTTACGGCTAACACATGTAACAACGCCCTGCAGGGATTAAAAAGCCACTCGCTCGAAAGTAACCCGTTTACCTTTTGGACGAACATAACAACCACGGCAAGTTACAAACAGAATATCCCCGCCTCGCTCCGTTCGAGGTTGGGCGGTGTGCAAGGGTCCATACTGGACGTATACGGGGGCGAGTACGAGTGGGATAACTACACCGTAAAGCTTTACTCACAAAGAGGCGCAAATAGGGGCGTTTCCTTGCGATACGGTAAAAACATAACCGACATAAAACAAGAGGAAAACATACAGGAAGTTATAACGGGTATATGCCCCGTGTATGATAGCGGGGAGGACACCGTAACGCTACCCGAGGGCGTTATACATGCGTCAACGGCTAGTAACTATCCCTACCAACGAACGGCGGTTATTGATTTTACAAGCGATTTTGAAACCCCGCCCACGGTTGCGGAGTTACGAACCCACACGCAAAACTACATAGTCCGAAATCGTATTGGAATCCCGAAAATAAACATAGACGTCCAGTTTATAAACCTCAAAAACACCGAGGATTATAAAGACATAGCTAATCTCGAAACGGTCAAGCTTTGCGATACCGTGACGGTCATTTTCGAAAAGTTAGGCATCGAGGCCACTGCTAAAGTCATCAAGACGGAATGGGATGTACTCAAAGAACGTTACACGGATATTCAGATAGGCGACGCGAAAAGCTCCCTCGCAAGAACGGTTGTAACCGTTGAGGCTACGACCTCACAGATACAGAAAATCGCACAAACGGCGGTAACTTCCCAAACGTTAAAAGACGCAATACAAGAGGCGACAGACCTTATAACAGGCGGCACGGGTGGATATCTCGTTATAAATCTTAACGAGGACGGGCAACCAAACGAACTACTTTTGATGGACGAGCCCGACAAGGACGACGCGCAGTATGTTTTAAGGCTTAACTATCAAGGGATAGGCTTTAGCAAAAACGGCTATAACGGGCCATTCAATACGGCGTGGACTATCGACGGCTCTTTTAATGCTAACTGGATAACCACGGGAGTATTAACCATAGGCGGTGACGCAACGAGCCCGCCCTCACTCGTGATTAAAGACACTGGCGGAAATGAAATAGGCCGATGGAGTACCGCGGGAATATCGGTATTAAAAGGCAGTATTAACGGCGCATCGTTAACCGTCGGCGGCGTAAATAACGCGAGTGGGTCAATCACTGTCAAGGACGACACGCAACCGACACCGACCACGATAGGCACATGGAACAAGGACGGCCTATCAGTCAAGAAAGGCGCTATCGAGGGCTCGACGATAACTTTCGGGCAGACAAACGGCACAAAGACCTATTTACGGTATTCAGAGCAGGCACAAACGGGTATCGGCACGTTAAAAGGGTTGGAAATGGCCGCCGAGGACACGTTAATTATAAACTCGTCCAAAACCACTTTTGAAACGGCAAACGCTATCTACAAGTACGCCGGGGCAGTTGACGCGAGTAACCATACCTACTTAATGATGACCAAAGACACGGGCGCGGTGCTCAATACTACATACGGGTCGTCAAACTCGGCAGGGTTCGGCGCGAGCGCTAATAGTAGTGGTTCAACGGCGACGGTTAGCGGGGTTAACGTCAACCTCAACGGTGATAACGTCAACGTAAAGGGCCCTCTTAAGCCCGGCACGGGTCAAAGTAACGTCAAGATAACTTACCCGTCATTATACGGCATGAACGGCGCTATCGGGTGTTATAACGGTACGCCCGACGTACCGGGTACACAAGTTTTGATACAGACGGCGCTAGCTACCAACGTCGCTATGACGCGCGACGACGGGCAGGTAGTATGGTGGGAATCACAATCCGACGAACGGGTAAAGGACAATATAAAGACCCTCGACGCGGACTTTATAGAGAAATTCTTTGAAAAGATTAACCCTGTTTCGTTTAGCTATAAAAAGGATCCCGACAAAAAAACCTACTACGGATTGACGGCGCAGGAACTAGAGGCCGTGTTAAAAGAGTTGGGGCAGGACACCAAGCTAACCGACGAACTACCCGACGGCATCAAGATTATTGATTATAAAAAAATGGTCGGGTTATGTTTAGGAGCGATTAAAAATCTATACGAAAGGATAAAGAAGTATGAGGACGCAATCAGTAATACTTAACTTGATACCCTCGGGCGTTAATCCCGTCGTGCACTTGTCACAGTACGACCAAGAGGACGACGGCGCGTTGCTTTTTAACATCTATGACGGCAACGTACTAGCAGACCTCACGGACTGTACCGCGACGATAGAGGGCACAAAGCCCGACGGTACGTTTTTTATGTACCCTTGCACGGTCTATAGCACATACCTCACATGCGCGGTCAAATTTCAAATGACGAGCATAGCGGGTAGTTATCCGGCAGAGGTTAGGATAAACCGAGGCGCGGAGAACGTCGGCACGATAAATATAACCATGATGGTGGAGCCCGCCGGGGTCGGACGCGTAGACGTGTCAGACACAGAAATTCCCTCACTACTGGACGATATCGAAACATCCGTAGACGAGGCCGAGTATTGGGCCCACGTCGCAGAACAGGCAGTAACGGGCGTCGCATCGTGGAACGGCAGGACGGGCGCGGTACTACCCGTAGCGGGTGACTATAACGCCGCGCAGGTTGATTATGATAACTCTAACAGTAATCTAAACGCCACCGAAACACAGGGCGCGATAGACGAACTAGCGGACAAAGCGGAAAACAAGGTGCTTTTCTTTGAAAATGTACCATGTACGGCTATGACGGGTAACTTTGTATCAATCAGCGACGCGAAGATAACAAGCGACCACGTAATGTCAAGTTTTGAGCCTGCAAACCCCGCCGCCATAACAACGGCCCAACCTACATGGACAAGCAGCGCGGGTACGTTCACTATAAACGGCACATGCAGTACGGCAACAACGGCAACGATCATTCTAGAGAAAAAAGATAACTAGGAGGTAAAAAACAATGGAAAAGTATTTTTTGACACAGATTAAGTGCACTAACGGCACATGGGAAAAGGGGTGCGTAGTTAAAGACACACTCGACGAGTGTAAACAGGCCTACCACGCATACCTCGGGGCGTATGCTTACGGGCATGACGCCAACACAAGCTATGTTCAGTGTCATATATCCAACATAGACGGCGCCATAGTAATGGGCGAAGTATGGAAAGGAGCAGAGGCATGATAAATACTAGGGTTTTCACTACCCCCCCCACAAAATACGAAAGGAGGACAGGCACTTTAACTTGTCCTCCAAGACTTCCGAAAGGAGGTCAGAGGTGTAAGGGAGGTGACTCCCGTGGCTAGTAGTGATTTTAATATTAGAGAAGTTAAAGTCATACAAGGAACATCAACAAGTACTAGCGTTCCTCAAAGAATCATAGATGACTGGGATAAATTCCCGCAAGGCCGTCCGTTTATAGTTGACTATTATAATGGTCTACATTCAACGGTAGCGGGGTATATCTATGCTGGAGGGGCGTATGGTGGTGTATTGGTGTGGTCATACTCGTCAAGTCTAGGGTCATTCCTAGTACAAAAGAATCTAAACACCTTTACAAAATCACAAATTCAAGTGACTCCAATAACCTAGCCACATATACACCGAGAGGTTATGGCAAGTTCAACTTTCAATACAGGCATAAAAACCAAAGATGTTACAGTTCATGCAAATGTAAATGAGGCTTTGAGTTCGATAGACTTTAGACACGAAGTAAGCAATTATAAAGCGATAATCGGAGCAACTTTTCTTTACAATAACGACCTCTATTACAGTACGACGGGCGACGCAGGATTATCTTTATCCATCAACGTTAATTCTATCGTGGTTCGTAGAGGTTCGGGAACAACTGCAAGGGATTATAGCATCAGAGTAGCCTATATTTAGAGTGCCTAAACAATGAATGGCATCATCAGATTTTAATAAACCTTTATCCGTGAACTATGTATCATCAGACGGAGCGACAAAAACGCTACCAAACACCACGCCAACACTTGTGGAAAGTCTTAACATTGAGCCGGGTGTGTATGTCGTAACCATGTCAGCCCAGTTTGCGGCGAATGGCACAGGGTTGAGAGCCGTGGGAAATAACGCAAACGTTCCTGCTGGGCCACGAAATGGCACGACTACGGCTATTCCATATGCGGGAACATATACGACTATTCAGCATACAGATATATATTATTCCGCAGGCGGAACCGTGAATTGTTACTGTTATCAGAATAGCGGGAGCCCGTTAGATGTATGGACAAAGATACAAGCGATAAGAATAATCTAAAGGACAAAAAGACCAATGAACCCGGAAAGCATAGAAGTCATTAAAACCTTAATAACCGCATTTACGACACTTCTCGTAAGTTTGGGAACGTGGCACGTATCAATGAGGCAGTATCGGATGAAAAACGAAACAATGGTTCGTGATGCAATAGAGGACGTAAAGGACACCGTAACTCAAACGAACGCAGACACGCAGGAGCATCTAGCGATTATCGACCTCAAAATAGAAACTCTCTCCGAAAGAGTAGAAAAACACAACCAAGTGATTGACAGAACGCGGGAACTAGAAAAGACCGTAGCTATCAATTCTAACGATATCGAGCACTTGAAAGAGAGGGCGTAATGGTTTTATTTTTAAGCGGTTTTGGCGCGGGGTGTTTGGTCGTCTATCTTTTGTATGAGGGAGGGATATTATGAGTGACAAAGTTTATGACGCGTTAAAGTTCGCGGCGCAGGTAGTTTTACCCGCGCTCGGTACGCTTTACTTTGCTTTATCATCAATTTGGGGCCTGCCCTACGGGGAGCAAGTGGTAGGAACTATCACGGCTTTAGATTGCTTTTTAGGGGCCGTCCTCGGTATTTCTACATATCAGTACAACGGGGGCAAGCTATGACTACATCTAAAGCAGGAATCGCCCTCATAAAGCGATATGAGGGGTGCAGACTACAAGCGTATAAGCCTATATCCGCCGAAAGGTATTACACGATAGGTTACGGGCATTATGGGCCCGACGTGGCCCCAAATATGGTTATCTCGCAGGCCGAGGCCGAGGCTATACTTGTTAACGACCTTAAGAAGTACGAACAGGCCGTAAACTCTACGGGGTTAACGCTTAATCAATCACAGTTTGACGCCCTTGTATCTTTTGCGTATAACTGCGGGGTGGGAAACCTCAAAAAGTTAGTCGCAAACCGTACCCCGGAGCAGATCGCGGACGCCATGTTGATGTATAACAAAGGTTCGGGAAAGGTTCTCCCCGGATTAACCAAAAGACGGCAGGAAGAGAGAGCGCTTTTTTTGAGCAGTAACCCCACGGGCAACCCGTACCCGGTACCCGATAAGGTTATTAAGCTTAATAGCAAGGGTAACGGCGTGAGGTGGCTCCAGTATATCTTAAACGAAAAAGGCGGTTATAAGCTTATCGTGGATGGCGTCGCCGGACTTCTCACTATCGGCGCGGTTATGGACTGGCAGAAAAAGCACGGACTCGAGGCGGACGGAATCGTAGGCCCCAAAACTAAAGAATCACTTTTAGGCTCGCAGTAATGCGGGCCTTTTTTTATTTTAAATTTTTTTCAAAAAACCTATTGACATTTACACCGAATCGGTGTATATTATAATCACAAGATAAAACAAACCATAACACAGGAGGGAAACACAATGACAACAAAGGAAATCAGAAAAATCGTAAAAAACAACATAATCGCACAGGGCGGAAAGCTCTACAACTACAATCTCAATAACATCCGCGCGATGTACGGGGTTAATGGAACCGAGTTGCAAAACGCGATCAACTACTTCCAGTATTCACCGCAACAGGCAAAATTCAGAGCAAAATACAACTTCTGTTGAATCACAGACCGGGGCGAAAGCCCCGGCAGAAAAGAGGGAAAACATGAAAAACACACTGATGCAGGAAAAAGAGCTTAACGTAAAAACAGGTGACAGGGTTGTAATATACGGATGGAAAGGCACGGTTACCGAGGTTTACCACACGATAGACAAGAAATGGAACGGTACCGAGTACGAGGAAATCTCCGGAAGTGAAAGCACATCGGTCAAAGTAGCGTTTGACGATCCCGAGAAAATCGGATATCAGTACGAGGGCGGAGTATTTGGAGGATATACAGTAATCAGATAAACCACTAACCGACGGGGAGGTAGTAAAAAGATGGATATAAAAGAAATCCGAAAGCTTACCGGGTTAAGCGCTCAAAAGTTCGGCGACAAGTACGACATACCGTTACGAACTATTCAAAATTGGGAGGGTGGCGTTAACACTCCCCCGCCCTATCTAGTAAAGTTACTGGAAAGGGTCGTAAAAGAGGATTTAGAGGCGGAATAAAACCGCCTCTTTTCTTTTGAGAAGATAAAGGCGGGATTTACGCCCGCGGTCATAATTTGGGAAAATCAAGGCCATTTTTTGGCCTATTTTTTATAATTTCGTGTTGCATTTCGTGTTGCATCGTGTTGTATTTTATCGGTTTTTTGTACCGAAAATCGGGATTTTATCATTTTTATTTTGACAAGGAAAAACCCCGCGAGGCTAGTAACCATGCGGGGGTTTCGGTGTTTTCTGCGTTTGGGGTATTTTTAATGATTTAGAGCGACAGACGGGGCTCGAACCCGTACACATAGCAGTATTTATGCGGGTTTTCGCGGTTCCGTGTTGCTTTTGTGTTGCATGAGCTCGGAAAAGTGACTTTCAAAGCGTGAGTTATACTCCGCCTGCTTATCGTCCATAATTTGTTGATAACTCTTTTCCATTGTTTGGCGGCTCTTCCATCCGCCCTGCATCATAATGTATTTATCGGGTATGCCGAGAACGTGGCAAATAGACGCATAGAACCGCCTCAAAGAGTGGAGGCTAACATTTATACCTAGACGGTCGCGTAGGTGGGTAAATGACTGCGTTAGGGCGTTAGGATTAGGGGTATTAACTATAAAGCCCTCTCCACTTCCCAAAGCCTTTATAATATCATCCGACACATAGACCGCCCGGGTACTCTCGGGGGTCTTTGCTCTATCCTTGTAAATCCATGCGTTGTGCTTATCGTGAACTATATCAGCATGAACCATTAACGCGTTTCCTTTTATATCCTCATACTTTAGGGCGCATATCTCGCCACGCCTTAAACTGCAAGAGCCTAGCAAAATGGCCTTTTTTAGTTCGGGGTCGGCGGCGTCCAGTAGTCGCTTTATATCCTCATCAGTCGCAACCGTCCGCCGTGGTTCTTTTTTCTGCGGGAGAGTGACCTTAAAACGTCTATCAGTCACCATGTTAAGCGCCGACGCGAGGAAGTGATACCGATTAGCTACCGTTTTCGGGGATAAATCCATAGACGATACCCATTTTTGCAGGGTCAACGAATCGAGCTCGGATAGTCTTACGTCATAGAGTGGCGGTAGATCGTGGGTAAAAATCCTCTCATACTCCCGAACGGTTGACGGTGACAAAACGGGCTCTTTTGATTGTATGTAATCCTCGCATATCTTTTTTATAGTCGGGTCGGTGCTCTCCTGCTTTCGGGTGGCGAGGACGGCGGCGGCCTTTAACTTACACTCGTTATAAGTTGGCGCGGTTACGCTTTTATACTTCCTTTTTCCGTCAACTTTCCCGATAAAGACAAGGGCGCGATAATGGCCCGAGGGTAATTTTTTAGGCGTCATTTTCCTCCCTTGATAACTCTAAAGAGTTTTTTGATTTTTCGTACTTGTATTCTTGATAGTCTAGCGCCTCATATACGGCCCTTTGATAGTCGGGCGGTAGTTTTATAAGCCTCGACGCAAAATCGGCTATATGGGGCGAATAGGCGGGCGTATGACGGTCTAAAAGATAATCGACAGTTACGCCGAGGTAATCCGCTAACAGAATTAGCTTATCCGCGCCCGGGTTACTTTTGTCTAGTTTGCTTATATATCCCCGGGCGAGGTGTAAATCTTCCTCGGCTTGAAAAGCCTTAATCCCTTTTTTCTTCAATTCAGTTATTACGCGCTCTTTGATTGCCATTTTTCCAAATTCTGAAAAAAACACAAAATTATTATTGACAATCTGAATATTTTGCATATAATGAATTGTGGAATCTGAAAATAATGCAAAATATAACGGGTTGTCTAATTTAATTATATGAAATTTTCAGAATCAGACAACCCACAAAATGCAGTATTTTCAGCACTACATATTGTGGAAAGGAGGAAAGGCAGTGCTAGAAAAAATCAAGAAGTTAGCCAAGGAAAAGGGCGTAACCGTTCAGCAGTTAGAGCAGGACTGCGGACTAGGTAAAGGCGCCGTCTACCACTGGAATGAGAACAAACCAAGCTACGACAAAGTGGTAACAGTGGCCCGGTATCTCGGCGTCACCGTCGAGGACTTGACACCATGACCGCGGCGGAACTACTAGGCCCCGCATACTCTTACCTACTGGAGCACGGGAAAAAGCCCACAAAAAAGCAGATCGCGAACGACACGGGAATAGGTGTTAACAGGCTTTCGCAGATAGCCCACAACCCCAACGTCGCAAGGGTCGCAGAACTGCAAGCATTAACTCAAATCTACAAGTACCACATCACAATTTGAAAGGGAAAAACACATGGACGAAAAAATCAAGGAACTAGAGGAAAAAATCACACAGTTACAAGACGATAACAGGAATCTCAAAAGCGATTTGTTTTCGTCCGAGCAGTCTATAAAAGACCTCGAGGCGGGAATCATTAAGTTAATCAAGGTGGTAGGCCATGAAACGCGCTATTGATTTTCTATTGACGGTTGGAGCTCTTCTCTTTTGCATGGTAGCAGGCGCCGCCGGATATCACCAAATAGAGGTTGCTAACGTCCGAAATGAGCATATCTTACTCAATTATACCGTCAAGGATGAAAGCATACACGTACCCGATGAGGTGGCCCTTGTATGCGTCAAATATGGCGAGGAGTACGGCATAAAGCCCGAACTACTGGAGGCGATAGCGTGGAGGGAATCTCGCTTTAAGAAATCCGCCACAAATGGCCCTTGCGTGGGGATTATGCAAATCAACACCAACGCCCACAAGGACAGAATTAAAGAACTAGGCATAGAGGACGCTTACGACACCGACGCAAACGTGCACATAGCCGCCGACCTTATAGCGGATTTACTCGCGGAAAATCCCTCAATCGAGTACATGCTAGCCCGGTATCACGGGGAATCAAGGCCCGAAAAAGTGCTAAACGGCGCGGAGCCGTCAAGCTACGTTACAAAGGTTATGGAAGTATCAAAATATTTGGAAAGTGAGGACTTATTGATATGAAACGCAAAGTTCAAGACCTTAAGTATCTACCCTACTACGAGGTAATTAACCTCATCGAGCAGGAAATAGCGGCACGGGACAAACCGTATGCGTACTCGCAGGCGTTAACAGACTTCAAGAGCTTACTACAACGTACCGCCACGGTTGTGGAGTTCAAGATAGTAGAAATCGAGCCGTAACGCAAAGGTTAACGGCCCGAAAGGGAAAACACGAGGTAATTATAACATGGATTATTTTGAAAGTCACGACAGAGCGCAGGCACGAAAAGAGGCGAGATATCCCCAGTGTTGTTTATGCGGTAAAAGAATTTATGAGGACTTCTACAAGATCGGGCTCGACATCTTTTGTGAGGACTGCGTAAAGGCAGAATTTAGACAGAGTTTAGACACATATTTGGAGGCGCTTAATGATAACTAAAGAACTACTAGAACAGGCTAACAAGGGCCTAGAGGCTATCCCGGTAAAGGGGAAAAGTTATGTCATGGTAAACAAGAGGGTTGAGGCTTTCCGCGCTATATGCCCCGACGGAGCAATAACGACAGATATCATAACCAACGCGGGCGGTGTGGTAGTGATGAAAGCAACCGTTATGGACGAAACGGGCAAGATTTTAGCCACTGGCCTATCTTACGAAAAAGAGGGGAATAGCACGATAAATAAGACCTCGTATATCGAGAACTGCGAAACAAGCGCAGTCGGTAGGGCGCTAGGGTTCCTCGGCATCGGTATAGATGGCTCTATGGCATCGGCGGAGGAAGTGGCTAACGCGATCCTGCAACAGTCCGAGGGCGAGTTAATCGGCAAAATGAAAGTTGATATTATCCGGGCAGACATAGAAAAGGGGCTAATCAATGAGGCGGACTTGCTCAAGTATTACAAGATATCACGCCTCGAGGATATGACCGAAAAGCAGTTTTCACAGTACGCAGAGCAAAAGCAGAAAAGGGAGGCGCAGAAATGAACAAGTCAATTCTTGCAGGAAGATTAACCAAAGACCCCGACATAAAGCAGGGCGAAAAGACCGTAGCAAAGTTTACTCTCGCATGTAACCGCCGAGGCGAGGGCGCCGATTTTATATCGTGCGTTGCGTTTGGGAAAACGGCGGAGTTTATACGGGATTATTTCAAAAAGGGCATGAAAGCAGATATCGCCGGACATATCCACACGGGCAGTTATGAAAAGGACGGCAAGACGATTTACACCACGGACGTGGTTGTTGATGAGATCGAGTTCGGGGAGTCTAAACGCTCCATCAATGAAGAGTGGCAAGACGCGCCGGAGGGCTTACCGTTCAAATGATAGGCAATAAAACAAAACTAGTGGAATTTTTGAGTAAGCAGGACGACGGGCGGTTGTTTGAACTCACGGAATACAAGGAAAAGCGCAGTCTATCAGCAAACGCATATTTCCACGTTCTATGTGACAAGATAAGCAAGGCCGAATGTAATTCAATGGCCTACACAAAAAACGAGTTAATAGCCCAATACGGGCAAGTCCAGTATTTGGCTAACGGTGAGCAGATGGTTTATCAGACG
>JAEIGA010004066.1_pt1 | contig 22633 bp, 18 predicted proteins | sample 9270691 | NCBI WGS metagenome assembly JAEIGA01 (sample SAMN17057246, study PRJNA624740) | gut metagenome | biome: biome; isolation source: fecal sample | host: Bos grunniens | place: China: Xizang | collected 2019 | reverse complement strand
CCTTCCTTTTTCTATTTTCCTTTTTCAACTGAAGAACATACTTGAGTTCCGATTTTGCAAACTCCACACTATCTTCGTTTTTAATCATATATCTCAAAACCTCTATTGCAGTATCATAGTTTTTTATCTCTATTAGAGAGTACACATATCTACGCATTAGGACCTGACGATAATGTTCTTGAGCATGAGTTATCTCCTCCGACTTACTCATTTCTTCAATAAGTTTATCCAATTCCTCTTTTATATATGATACCGCATATGGTTCTTTCAAGGCATTTAAACAATTTATATATGCTGCATTATAAGAATAGTTTCCTGCATTTCTAATTGAATATAAATAATAGTGAGCCTTTTCTGGCATAGAAAGCTCCATGTATATAAATCCTATATAGAAAGTAACTTCACAAAATCCATCAACATCAACATCACCATTTATAATATGTTCTTTTAAGAAATTATGTACACGCTTAAAATAGAACAAAGACTGATAATAGCATTTATTGTTGTAAAACTTCTTTGCCCAATAAATATCTTCATATAGACTTGGTTGTGTAAAAGATAGAAGCAAACGCTCATCATTTGTTAAATTCTCGTTTTTATTCAATTTATCTTGGGCTTCGCTAAACATGTATTTTACCTCTTGAAAATCTTGCTCAGCATCGGCAAAACGCACTTCAAGCAAAGAAAGCTGTTTTATATTATGGCATGTATCATTTGATATTATATTCGCTTCCTCGACACCAACTAAATAGGTTTCAAAGAACAAAGAATTTTTCGTAGAACTTTGATGCTTGTTCATTACAAATGTGATTGTTTTACTTTCAAAACCAAATGAAAATATCATATCATTGATGCTTCTTGCATTGGGTTTTGAAATAATATAATCACGAACATCAAAGTTTATAATTTCATCCTTTTCTAAAATGGTTTCCACTCGGTTGTCTAAAATTATGCGTAAAAAGCGTGGATTTCCCAACTCTACCATACCATAAAGCATTATAGTATTATAGAGAGAAAATGGAGATAGTTCTGGCAATTCTTGCACTTTAGAATGCATAAAGCCTTTCTCTAAAGCAGTGCGAGCATATTTGATTCTACTATGAAAATACATTCCATTAACCAAATTGTCGCTGATTGGAGGCAGTTTTTCTTCAATCAACTTATTCATCTCATCAGAAAAAAATCTAGACATACCAAAAACTTGTTGCAAATGTTCTCTTAACACCATTGCAAGTTCCTGCATACGACCAAGAAGAGAAAAATAAGAAGTCATATCCATTTGCATTACGTCTAGACTTTCCTTGTCACTATCGTCAAACCACCATAAGCAAGACCAATGATAAAACCTCGCATTTGTTGCACTAGTTGCCATTAAAATTTCTCTATACTTGTCTACCGAACTACGATAGAAATTGTTATATCTAATCGCGATAGTATTTTGATCTTCATCGATAAAGAAAACAAAACGTCCCCCTTGATACGTAACTAATATGATAGAATCAGTTTTCCCTTCTTTCTTTATTTCCTTATCAATAGTAGCCCCTATCACCTTTAAAAGTGTTTTCACTCTTATAAAAGACGAAACCTTTTCCTCTTTCAATTCATTAAGTTCCTTCGTAAGTGCTTTCAAATGCTCTTTATGCTGCTCCTCTTGTTGTTCTTTTACCTGTTTATATGTACTTCCACTTATTAGTGATATCACATAAACAACTATCACAAAGGCCACAGCCCCGATCACAAATGCCATCCAACTTTCCATAATATTTTGTATATTTATTCCCCTAACATCGCTAACGTTCTTCCATCAAGTTTGCCGTCATAATACCTATCCAATACCTTTTTGAAGAGGTCGTCTTCTGACACAGCATAAAACAAAGTCATAGAAGAACGAAGTTTCATTGCATCTGTTCTACCAAAAATCTCCACTGCAGATTTTCCTTCTAACGTAAGAAGCATAGAAGTAATTTCACGCAACCTCGCACCCAAAACTGGATGCTTTAAATATGCCATTGCTTCTTCACGTCCATTTATTCCATAATACTGCGCTGTTGAACTAAATCCCAACCCTTTAAGCTGCGGGAAAATATACCACATCCAATGCGAAGACTTATAGCCTGCCCTCACCTCAGAGATTTTTATGCATACCACATCGCACGATAGGTTTTTAATCATCGACGATACAGAGGTTTACCACATTGGTACTTTTTCCCTTCGGTCAACAACACGTCGATAGGCTCAAGGACCGGCGAGGGAACAAACTCAGGGGCCGGGCTTCGACAAGCTCAGCCACCGATAAACGAGCCCCTGTTCTTGATTCACAAAAACTATTACCTAAAACTATCGTTTAACTGCAAAGACTGCGTAATGGAAGTTAGGAAGGGGTGAAAGTAGAGATACTTTATATTTCTATAAATCTTCAGTAAAATCAAAATCAATCTATTTCTGATACCAATTTCTGCCATAACGAACAGAGTCTGCAGGCGAATTAAAGGTATAAAGACTCTGAACGTATCCAAGCGGATAATCGTCAAGTGAATCATTATAATGTCTGAAAGCATTCTTTATATGCATCATACAAAAATACCTTACAGCATTATCCGTTTTTAAGAATGCGGCATACTCTTTGCCTTTTAAAGTTGCAAGGGCTTTTTCTCTACTTTTTAGCCATGCATTAAGACCCGACTTATATACTTCTATAAATCGCAAATCGTCTTTCAGCGTAATTTGTGTATAAACAGTTTCTGATTTTTTTATTAAATCGTTTTTAAGTTGATCTATTGCTGCGTTTATCTCTTCAGTTGAAATTCTATCGTACGACTTATTAGTTACAAAAGAATAAGAATCATTTAAAATATAATACACATAAGCCAAATCATGAAGAGTATTTTCATAATAATCATACCTATTTATTTGATAGCAAAATGCTTCCCTCAAATCTGCATATGGCCTATAATTTTCAGAGAACTCAAACTCATTTATTTCGTTGAGATGACTCTTTAAAGCATTGTATTCTTTTTGCAAAACAGATTTACCCCTAATACTATCACGATATTTTGAAACATAAAAATCTATGAAACTGCACTTCTGCAATATATGATAAAACATGACATGACTATTTTCATAAGAACAAGCATATGAATCAGAAATTCTTGCTACGTCAAAACATGCCCCTGCTAAATAGTGTGCCGCTTTTTCTAATTTAAAATTTAAACGACGAGCACGTTCTTCCTCATCAGCTACATCATCATTACCAAAAGAAATACATGCATTAGCATAATATCTAACCAACTTATAGTCAATAGAATCTCCTGTTTGAGTAACATAATGCATGTAGTTAGCTAAGTCTGCTTGCCACAACTGAAACTCTTCGTCGCCCTTAAAAAATTGAGTTGGTATAACAAATCCACTTGTATGCCTTATCTCTAACAATATTTTCTTCCAACTATCCAATTGTTTTTGAGTAACTTTTTCTGGGAAATCTGTCATTGGCATAGGATACCATTTGTCAGTAGCTATATATACCGAATCTATCGACTTTGATTTATCCCATTTTTTCCTCAACAAACAGTCAAAGCATTCTTCAAGTAGCTCTTCCGTCCATTCGTAATCATCTATAGTATCGCATATTGCATTGGTACAATGTTGATTTTTATCATGGAACTCCTTGGTAGGCTCAATTAAAGAATCTTTGTAAACTACATTGTTTATTTCATTGTGATTATCGGCATTGCTAGTAAAGAAAGAAGCCACTAATGCCACTGCTAGTGGCATAAATTGTATTAAATACGTTGGTAGAAAATTCATCATATGTGTGAGTTGTTTTTAAAAATTATAATCTTCTAATGTTGCTTCTAAAGTATGGATGGGGACAATTACACCAAAAATTTGGTCGTACTATACGACTAAATCTTCAGTGAAATCAAGGTCAACCTATCATCTCTGCCATTGTAGTATTTATCAATCACCTGCTGGAAGATGTCATTAGGAGAAACCATATTAAACAGCGTCATGCAAGAAAGCATCTTCATAGCATCGGTATGTCCAAGCACCTCTTTGGCAGAAACCCCAGAAAGCTGCAAAAATGCAGTAGTAATCTCACGCAAACGAGCACCCAACACAGGATGATTCAAATACTCCTTTGCCTCTTCCAAGTCCTTAATACCATAATAAGTAGCATTCTCGCTTCGCCCTAATCCCCTCATCTGAGGGAAAATATACCACATCCAGTGCGAATACTTATAGCCCGCCCTCACCTCAGCAAGTGCTGTGGGATAAGAGGTTTCTTGAGCTTGAATGAATCTATCTAATGAGTTTTGCATAATAAAATTACTTTTACCACCACTTTCCACCTAACCATAGCCAGACAAAGAAAAGAATACCACCGGTAAGGGTGCTGATGGAATTAAAATGTGTTTTTTCGTAAGGTGTTGATTGTGTAATGTTGAATGTTGATTGTTTATTGTTTAATGATATATGCTGGTTTTGAGGGGAAAGGTAAACTTTTAGCACAAAGAAAAGAATGCCACCGGTAAGGGAACCGATGGCATGTTAAGTTTTATCGCATCTATAAAGTGATAGTATTGGCAAAGTGGAGGATTGAACTGTCAACTTACTTTATAGGTCTCACTAATACGAATGTAACGAATTTTCTGACCATCATTCATAAATACTCTTGCCACTATATATGGAATAGATTCATCCAAATCTTTAAGGAAATTCCATTGTGACTTACGTAAGAAGAATGGAATTGAGTCTGCATTTGATATTCCTCTAGATGTGGTTTTTGCATCGCAATACATAAACGTCTTTCCATTTTTTGTAATCTCAAAGTCAAAACATGGTTCGTTTCTATCTTTACTTGCCCATATTACACGGTACCCTTTATCTACAGGAAATTTATTAATCAAGTCTTTATAAACTATTTCCTCGCCAAGACTACCACCATAAGGATCTGCATAAGTTTTATCATCAACTTGTTGCATAAGCATATTAAGCATACCAGGAAGCTTGTTTATATTTGCGACAATTAGTTTAAATTCATCATCAGAAATATCCGATACAGCTAAAGCTGCTAATTGTTCCATCCTACCACTTTGAGCAATTGTCAATGCTTGCTCACGCTGAACCTCTGATAACATGTCAACAATAAGAGTTGCTCTTTTAGGATAATACCAATGAAAATAAGAGGCAAGATCTTCTTTTGATATTGTTGCTTTACTTATCCAATTGTACAACTGATTTATTGTCATACGGATGTCAGACACATCACCTTTCTTTTCAGAATACTTCAGTGATAATTCATTATCAATTTCATTCGCCAACATTCTTAATGTAAACTCACTTTTAAGAATATCCAACTTATTAAAATCCCTCATCAACAACTTATCACCAATCTTTTGTTTCTTGATTTCAAACAAAGAGTCGTATATCGCTTTCAACTCCTCTGGCAAATCTTTATCTACATATAATGCACCATCTACTTTACACAATTGGCCTGATTGATTAGGCAGTAGTTTGTATGTAAGGAATAAATCCTTATCGTTCTTCAAGAAATAAGAAGCACAATTCAGCAACCATGATAAAACTTCTTCCGATTTCTTTCCAAAAGAATAAATATTTGCTTTTTCCTCTATTTGCTTTGCTAAATCAGTGTAGGTATACTGCAAATTTGTAAAGATTGTAAAATCAATAACATCAAACCAAGCTTGATAATCTTGTTGACGAGGCAATAACCCTACGTTTATATAAGAACAAACCTTGTACAAGTCCAAATCTAGTTTAGATTCTTTAAAAGGCAATTTCAAATTGGCTAACGAAACAAATTGTTCTAAATCATTAACTACAACAGCATTATCCAATAAGGATTGCTTATACTTAGGTAGATAAATCTTTACAAACTGAGTATTTGAAGCTTGTGTCCCATTATATTTTCTGCCAATTCTAGCTATATGGAAAGCATTTCGCATTTTCTTTTTTGCAACATAAGCCAACATTTGAGAATATAAGTCAATCGAATTTATAAATTGTTTTCTATTCTCCTCGTTATAAGTTGGTTCTAATTCTACCCCCTCTCTTTCTGTGGTTGGAGTAAACTTCATACTATTCAAAATTACAGGAATACCAACATCTTCCGTGCCTATCAATGGCAAGCCACAGAATAAACGAGACATACCAGTTGGATATGGTAAAATTGTGTTTCCTTCATATCTAAATGCACTTGCTACATCTCCATTTTTAAAATAAGCAAATGTATAAATAGAACTATTTGAGTCTAACTCTACATTAAAACTGATTTCTTGTGAGGTAACTTGATGTCTTGATATCTTATAATTTCTGAAAGTATGTTCTTTCCTATTATCCTCTATGACTACAGTCTTAATCTTTGGCATAAAACACAATGTATATGGCAACACATCTATTAGATAACCAAGATCAATATCAGATGATTTTAAAGGAGCCAATCCTGGCAATGACTTTCCTAAGGTATAAGAGAACGTATTTAAAGAAGCAGTAGGTAAAGAAACTTTCTTAAATGAATTTTTGAACGTTTCTTCTGCATTAGTAATTTGTTCTATTAGATCAGCCTTACATAAGAAGCAACTTCTATCTAATTGTATAGAAAATTTATACAACTGATTTTCATCATCTGTAAACAAACCATCTATCTCCAAGAACGAGGACAAAATGTGAGTTGAGACTAAACCAGTTCCAAATTTACCTATGTTATCCTTATGCAAAGTATCCTCAAGTTTATTTGAATCTGGCGAAATTAAGTTCAAAGCATCACGCACAGAGAAAGGTGCTCCATCATGTGAGAAAACGACCTTATTATCGTCTATTGTTAATCTCACGTTTACAGATTCATTATAATCACTAGCGTTTTGCAACAACTCCCAAAACCAACGTTTCTTTGCCTCTTTTACACGATTTTTTAACAGAGACAATTTCTCAATCAACCTCTGTGCTGGGATAGAACGTAACTGGGCATTCTTTTCTTTCTCTATTTGTTCTCTTATATCTTTCATAAATATTCAACTTAGAAATACATATTAATTATAGTATTGTACGCATCGATATAGTCTTGCATCTCAATCCCTGTATTCATATTAATATACAGGGGGAACAAAAAAGAATGCACCTTCATTATAGACCCACGTATTATATCTAATCTCTTTTTGTCTTTCTCTGTTTGTAAATTTTGTTGAATCTCTATTGAAATACCCTCTAATTTTTCTTTTAGATTTTCTAGTTGCTTTTTATAGTTTTCTAAAAAGGTTTCTACACCTAAATTCTCTATTTGATTTAAATAGGACACGATTTGCTCTACATCCCAAGGATACGATGAAAAATAAATATGACCATCAGAATCAAGAGAAATATCTCTTATTTGTATACCATCAATATGAAGATCAAACATAGAATTAGATTCAGATAGTCTTACCCTACCACCGTAAAGATTAAGATCTGGTCCTCCTGAATAGATGATTAAGTCCTCTAATTCATCTGTTTCTATTCCCTCTCTAAAGTCCTCATACCTTACACCTACATAAACATTGTTTACTTTAAAAATTGCTTTCATAATTGTTATGTTTTTATTGTTAATAATTTGTAGTTAATTTTAGAAGTTATAGTCTTTCAAAGTTACCTCTAAAGAATCTTGTCCGTTCATATTGTCAATTTCAACCGATTCTACAGGTAATCCAAATACTTTCATTGAATTTTCGATTGCCTCTTTATGTCCATTTATTTGAAGTCCAAAAATCGAAATTGATTCAATCTTTCCATCATGAGTAGGATAAAAAATAAATTGATTTATCAATCCAGCATTCTTATATACTTTTATTGCAATTGCACCAATGTATGTAACTTCATCCTTTACAAACTCAAAACTCATCGCTTTATTACCATTTGCACAAATATTATCGATAAAATTCAAACTTTGCGAATTAAATCTTTCAGTATTAAACATATTAAACATATCCATCATATTCTTACTTTTTAAATATTAAAACATTCTATCTTGATGATCGCTTATATATCGATACTCTACTCCTGTATCATTTCGTTTAATTGATAATCTTTTTATAGTACCATTATCTGGCCAAGACTCCAACTCAAAGGAATAGCACAAATCGAAACCCTCATAATAAATAGTAAAATCTTCTTGTCCTGATAGATATGCTCTTTTAGGAGTTAAATTTGGTATAATGGAAATTTCTACCAAAGAACCATTAGCGTTATAATCTAACACTGCCATTCTTTCTGTTTCTTCTCTGTACACTTCTACCCCATTTTGATATCTAACTAAAATTTTAAATAAGTGAGTAATTCTTGACATAATTATAATTTTTAAGTTATTAATTTGTTATTTCTATTTATATATACCATTAAGTAGCAAAAGGTAAATATGCCCCCTCAAAAAAATTACCCACAACATTCCATTATGGCGACAAGTCCTACAATAGCTCCGATTACAAGAATTGTTTTTAAGGTATTAGGATGTTCTGACGCAAGAGTGCCTAATAAAAAGAGCAAACCATACAAAGCGCCTCCTATCAACAATAGATAAAAACTATACTTAATTAGGTTACCAAAGAAGAAGCCCAAACCTGCTCCTAACATAGTCATTTCACCTACACAACTTGTGCATAACAACATCACTGCAACTAATAAAATATTTATTAAATTTTTCATAATTCGAATATCTAAATATTGTGATATTTAATTTCTATTGATTTACCATATTTACTAATGTTCTATAAAAAGGAGATGTTTTAAATGGCTGTAAGGTATATTGATCCTTTACAAATTGTCCATAAACCTCAACTATATTATAGACCACTGCTGGATAACATTTCTTAATCATAGTTGAATCAAATCCATCCGCTTTTAATAACAATGCAAAGCAGTCTACATATATGAGCATATCTGTATAGATTAATCTGCCACAACGTCTAAGGTGAGATTCAACGATGCATTGTAATGCCCACAAGTGAGCATCTAATCTTTCTGTAGCATTACATGAATTCATTGCGTCAACAAGGAAAGTACAATCAGCATTAAACTCATTTATTATTTCTCCTTGTATTGCCTCTGTTATCTCAAAAGGGAAGTTTTCTTTTGGTAGTTCTGTTAATTCCAAAGGACAAAATTCATTAGTGATTACAAATCCATTTCTAACAGGAGCGTTAACTACTAGTTCTTTGTTTTGACCAAGGATAGTTGCTTTAAATTTGAATTGTTGTTTTTCCATTTTTGTAAATTTTTATTGTTATTAATTTGTTGTTTCTATTAGTATATACCATTTGGTAGCAAAAGGTAAATGAGAAAATTAAAAAAATTACGCAGCAAAATGAGATTCTATGCGACCTACACAATCTTCTAATCTATTGAAAAGCTTTGTTCGTCCTTGTTTATCTGATTTAAGAGTACTTATTTTACGTTCTTGCTTATCTTTCTCCTCATCTAGTTCTGCAAAATCAGGATTCTCGTCTTTAAACGATTGTGTTAATTCTTTAATTTCTTCAGCATTCTTTCCTTTTAAAATTTCGTCTAAATTCTCAGCATAAGGCCTTATTTTATCTTTTAGTTCAATTAAATATTTCTCTTCTGCTTCTAGTTCTTTTGTTATTCTATCAATATCTGCTTGAATATTTTCCATCATTTCTTCTATTTCTGGACGTAATTTGTTGTTTAAATTATTAATCCCGTCTATGTAATTCTGAATTTGTGGAAAATGAGGAGTTAATGTTTTTAATTTCTCTAAAAACGACAATGCACCAGTAATCTTTTCTGCTTTAAAGACTGTTAACATTTCATTCTTATACAGTTTATATTCAGCTGCATCAACTGATAAAGTCAAACGTCTCGAAGTCATATTCCACAAACCGTTCTTTAATTCATAACCTCTATTAATAAATTTCTCTAATTCCGTATCTGGATTATTCATATAGTTTACTAACCCCGCATACATTTCCTTTATTTCATTTAGTATGAATTCGTTTATAAATTCTTCAGGTTTTTCTTTTGCTAAGTTCGCCGTTGCCACTACAAAATCTAAAGATGTATTCCATGAATCACGATCACGCGTAGAATATTGTCTCGTACACCTCATAATTTCCACAATATCTGCATTATAGTAATATATATAGGCCGAATATGGTAGTATATCGATCCCTTTATAAGTCATATTCAAGAAGAAATAAGATGCACAGCCATATCCAAAATTTGTATGTACTTTTATTAATACATCATCATTTACTTTATACTCATAAGATGTCCATCCAATATCTTCCGTTGAAAACATTACTGTATCAGTATGAGATTTTATCATTTTTACGGTTTTATCAAAGTTATATGCATCTATAAAACGTGTACAGTCATTACAATACGGACGTTTTAGCTCTTTTTTATATTCTTCTATTCCTTTATTAATATAATCTTCTTTATCTCCATTCCAATCATACTTCTTTCTCAAGTCAATGAATTTAGCTTCCAATATTCTTCTTTGGTCTTCTAACTTTGCTTGATATTCATCATAAGTTATTGTTTGTGGAGTTCCAATTCCACCAACGTACGAAGAGCTATATGTATATGGCAAACAAACCCCAAAGAATTGCGATGTATTAAATACTCTAGAAAACTCCGATTGCATATCAAGCAATGTTCGATTTGGATTATTATACATATTTATCAAATTAAGTTTTAACATTTCATAATCCCTTGAGATTTGTTCTCTTTTAAATGATAGGTTGCCATTTGTGTCTTTTACAACCACTCCAATGTAATTTTTATTCATAATGGTATATTTTTTAGTTTGTAAATAATTTGTTTCTATTTATATATACCATTAGGTAGTAAAAGGTAAATGAGAAAAACAAAAAAATGCGAGCCATTTCTGACTCGCATTTACAACTAGTTAGATAACTCCACTATAACTCTTGTATTGTAGGATTCTGTCTTCTAAAATATTTAGTTCTATTATATTCTTTATTTATAAAACTACCCTTCCACTTATCAAAATCAAAACCAAATTTCATCAAGTAAGATATATAATAAGTTAACGAACCAAACATTTTTCCACTAGAAGTTCTATATTCATAGTTCACCTCTTCCTTTCCACATGCACTAACTATTACTGTAGGAGCGCCTAACGATAAAGTTACTGGAACTTTAAATTTCCTTATTGGCTTTTTCCCATTAAACTTAAAGGTATAATCAGTACCTCTTGCTACTATTGTATCACAATTAACAGCATCTCCTCTCTCCATGCCTTCGCTATGACAAGCATCTATTGCTATAAAAAGCTGTCCACTTTCGCCTAACTTATTACGCAGAGAATTTATATAATAACTATACTCATCATCTAAAAAGTGATTCTCGCCTTCATATTCTCCTTCTTCATAAGACATAACCGCATCATATGGCACCATTGTTTGGTCAAAAGAAGTTTCCTCATCTCCATTTAAGTCTTCCATGGGTTGCCCATGTCCAGAAAAATGAAAGTAAACTTTATCACCTTTATTACACTCTTCTATTAACTGATTTAATGCTGTAACTATTCCTTGTTTTGTAGCTTCGTTATTCTTGAGTGTAGTGACTTTAAAACCTTTCTTTTCTAATAGAGGTTTAAGAAGGTCCACATCAGCATCTCCATGAATTTCAGACCACTGCGTACCTGTCTTATACTTGCCAATACCTATCAAAAATGCTCTATTTGTAGCACCAAGAGAAGCTAAAATAGTAAATAATATTATAGTTATAAAAATTCTTCTCATAGTCTTTCTAACTGATTTATGATTTTTCTACATTGAAAAGCAAAATCTATATCAATTTCAGAATCACTACTTTTATATTTATTATATAGTTTATTTAAGATCTGTTGTGCCTCATCTACTTTATGCAACCTCAAATATACCATTGATAAGTTCATACCATATGTTTGTATATCTTGGTCGCTCTTTGCTTCATTATATGCTTTTTGATAGCGCGGTAATATTTCTGATAATTTCTCTTCACTTACATTGACTATATCATCAAAAAGTTCAATATCAGAATCTGAACCTCCACGAGTTATACCAGGAATATAGTTGTATTCTGTTATCATACATAGCATATTGTTATAAGTAGAAATATATTGTAAAGATAATTGAGTTGTACCACATATCATACCTACAAACATTGCTGCTGCAGCATAGATTGTTTTTAAGAAATTTGGTTTTTTAAAAGTTATTAATTTTACTCTTTTCTTAAAGCCTATAATTTCTTTTATTTCTTTTTTTTCTAAGCCTTTCATTGCAACAGCAAAATCCATTCCATCTTGTTCTGCTTCTTTAATAACAGAAGACACGGTACTTAAGTATATTTGAAAATCTTCAGCCAAAGATTTATCAGTTTTTAATGCTTCATTAAATGACGATTCTTCTGTCTCCGATAATTCACCTGCTATATATCTATCAAATTTTTCTTGTCTATCCATAGTAATATTCTCCTATCTAACTATTCCAAAAATACGTAATGAGTTTTTCACTCTACGTGTAAGATCTTTCATACACTGACTTTTCTTAGATTTTGCAGTATCTGCATTCTTAAGATTTACAGCTTTAAAAATATCATTCATAGATAAATTGTCATAATAATACAATCGTATAATACTAGAACATGGTTCTGGTATATGTTGTACTTCATCTCCTAAAACACGTATCACATCTTTATCACTATAAAAAGATTTTTCTGCGCCTAAATATTGTTGCATCAGAGCCTCTACCCTATTATGTTGCAAAGCCTGCTTCTTGTCGTCATAGCTAAACATATCATCCAAAGAATCTGTTTTACTTATGCGACGCATATTTTTTGAAGCTAAATGCATTCCTATTTGAATGATATATGCTCTCCATGTTGTTTTATCTGATATTTTACCAGACTGAATATTTTCATAAACTGCCATAAATGCATCTTGATACAAATCGTCTATTGCATCATAAGATAGGTTTTGGAAGTTATTACGTAAAACGCTTTGAAACAATGGTTTTGTTTTATTATACCATGTGCTAACTACGTTCTCAAAATTCTCGTTCATCTTATAATTACCTACTAAATAAAATTCACATTAGTTATAACGCAATATAAATATTTTTTTAATCCAACATTATAAATCCTGCCCAATATATAGGATTATTATACATATAATCTCCTTCGCTATCCTTCGCATATCTAACCGTATTTTGTGCATTTCGGAAAGCCTCGCGTTTGGATTGTTTTTTAGAAATCCAGTTTGTGTAGAACTCTGTCATGAGCAGTTGAGTAGCATTATCATCTACCTTCCACAAACTCATAATAATGGTTTTAGCGCCTGCCATTTTAAAAGCACGTTGAAGTCCAAAAACTCCTTCTGAAGTAATGTCTCCTTTGGCAGTTTCACAAGCAGATAATACCACTAACTCAGCATCACGTAAGTCCATTAGTGAGATTTCTTTGGCGGTAAGGATTCCATCTTGAACTCCTTCTGGTAATTCCTTACTCTTACCTTGCAATGCGGTATTTGCACCAGCAAACAACAAACCACATCTATCTAATGGGTCGATAACTGGACCACGCATTTGATTATCACCTATTAACTGCATTTTCATGCGGTCTGCAAAATAATCTTGTTTGCGTGCCGTACTATCTGTCCACGTAAAGCCGTGTGTTGCTATGTGCAAGATATTATTATGTTTACCGCTCAGTGACTTGAAGGATTCTTCATTGGCCGATTTTGTCTTATAGATTATCGCCTCTATTTTATTATCTGTCAATAATTTATTAATCTTTTCTGCCTCTTCTTTTGTTCCGGGTAAGAATTTTGCACTACCACGATTTATTGAATCATTTTCTAAGCTACTACGTTTAACATCTGGATAACGGTTACTTTCTGTTAAAATAGTTTTGTTATCTAAATCATAATGTATACCGCCATAAGTAACTGCAGACTTATAAGATTCATTCGACTTATTAGTAACGATTTCTCTTGTAGATGACAATCGTACCATGTTGTACACATCTGACATAGTACGTGCGCTATCTACTGGTAAATATTCTATGGCCAACTGATGTAAAATTCCTGTTGGAGCAAAGTAAACATTTTTACTATCTATTATATATGGAATAATCTTAGACCAAATTAAGGCAAAGAGTTTATTTGAATTTAAACTATAAATATCATTAAGATCGCCTAAAATCTCCAGTATTTCATCCTCCGTAAACAATGGTATATATATCGGGTACTCACATTCTTTGTTTATTAATAAAGATGCATACATATGTTCGGTCTTTTGTTTCTGTGGCATTGTATAGAAATCTACGAACTCAATAACTACATCATTATCGCAAATATTATCTTGAATTTTATTCCAATCAATGTTCCATATTTCACTTGACTCTCTAAACTCACGACTATCATTCATTATTATATGTTCTATCTGCGAAGCTGTTTTAAATAATGAATCTTTTGTTTCTATGTTTAGAATAGGTGAACTTAACAATTGATGTAATTCCACTAATTCATCCCATTTTTCTTTCAAGTGTGCATCGTCACTATTTTTTATAGAATTTCTTACAAAATTCGAAGATTGCAACAATACGCCTTTAGTTAAAAGAGCATCATTATACGCTAATGTTGAAAAAGAAGGATACTTTGTATAATTTTTATGTACAAAAGAAGGTATAAATCTATGCAAACTAATGGTTTTTTGCCAATATTGCTCTCTTTCCTTCTCTGTCAAATAATCAAAATTCTTTTTTACTAGTTCAGTATATATCTGTAAGACCTTACTCCATTGATCATATGCATAAATTTCTTTTCCCTTTATAAAACTATATTTAAAGGCTAAATTACTCTTAAATAATGCATACAAATCACTATTAACACCCCGGCGTTCTGCTAATTTTACAGCCAATTCACTAAATTCCAGAGATTTACCATTCTTTCCTAAATCACCATATATTACACTTAAAGTTGTGTATAAAGTTGCGATTATAGTAGGATCTGTATATGTACCCAAACTTCTTACAGATTCCAATGCTAATTCACAATAATACTTTGCATCTTCATACCTATCATTCTCATATAATAACATGCTTACACTATTTAATAATCTTGGATAATTAAAATTCTTTTCTGAGATTAAATCTATTGCAGTATTATAATAATCTAATGATTTATTCAGATCTATTTCAGAATAAAACATCCCTAAATTGGACAACAATATGGCATACTCATCATTATTTATCGGTCTGTATATTTCTAAAGATTTCTCTAAATATTCTATCGCTTTGTTGGGGTTATTTAAGTAATAATAAGCTAAAGAGAGATTATTGAGTATTAATGACTTCCTATTATTAACCTCATTTTTTGATAAATTCGATTGACTAGAAAGTAAGGATAATGCTTTCTCACTATATTCTATAACTAAATCATATTTACCTAAACTAGCACAAACCGCACTCAAATTATTTAAAATGACAGGTACATATATCGAATCATCTTTCTCTAAAGCTACTAAACACTCTTGTAAATTAATAAGTGCTTTCTCATAGAAACCCATACTCTGTAAAACTAAGGTATAATTTGATAATGTTCTAATTCTCTCGGAGTGGTTAAGCGGTAAAGACAATGAGTATCCATAAGCTTTATCTAAGCACTTTTTGGCTTCAAGATAATTATTAGCATAAAAATTATATAATCCGAGGTTGTTTAAAGATGCTGTTATCCATATTGTATCAGAAGACATTTTATGTATTTCGTAACAACTACTTGCATGTTCTATTGCTTTATCATACTTTGCAATTTTGCCATAACAAATTCCTAACTGATTATGTATTCCGGATACTACATTTACATCAATAATAGGAATAATTGAGATATAAGATAAAGATAATTCATATAGTGAAATTGCAATATCGTAATTTCCATTTTGAGAAGCTTTTAGACCGAAACTAGTTAGATAATTTATTCCATTAATAAACAAAGAATCACGAAATTGATGTTCTACGGAATATGCATAGTTTATTAATGCCTCATAATCTTGAAAAGAAATATCTTGAAATACCAACGGACGCAAACAATCTGATGCATAATCTATCTGTTCTAAACTCATAGAATATTTTTTTTGTTTTACTAAACTTGTAAACAAATCTATATCTTTAGCAGATATATCAACTATACAACATAGGACCAATAATATAAAACATAATTTCTTCATAAAATAGAATACTAATCCAACATTACAAATCCTGCCCAATATGAAGGCTTAGGGTATTTATTTTTAACTGTATTTTGTGCATTACGGAATGCTTCGCGTTTTGGTTGTCTTTTGGTAATCCAATTTGTGTAGAACTCTGTCATGAGTAGTTGAGTAGCATTATCATTTACCTTCCACAAACTCATAATAATGGTTTTAGCGCCTGCCATTTTAAAGGCACGTTGAAGACCAAAGACTCCCTCTGAGGTGATATCTCCTTTGGCGGTTTCACAAGCAGATAATACCACTAACTCTGCATCACGTAAATCCATTAGGGAGATTTCTTTGGCGGTAAGAATACCATCTTGTACTCCTTCTGGCAGTTCCCTACTCTTACCTTGCAATGCTGTATTTGCTCCTGCAAACAACAAACCACAACGGTCTAATGGATCAATAATAGGACCATGCATTGGGTTATCACCCATTAACTGCATTTTCATGCGGCCTGCAAAATAATCTTGTTTGCGTGCAGTGCTATCAGTCCATGTAAAGCCGTGTGTTGCAATATGCAAGATATTATTGTGTTTACCGCTTAACGATTTGAAAGACTCTTCATTCGCGGATTTTGTTTTAAAGATTTTTGCCTCTATTTTATTATCTATCAATAATTTATTAATCTTTTCTGCTTCATCTTTTGTTCCTGGTAAGAATTTTGCACTACCACGATTTATTGAATCATTTTCTAATGTACGATGTTTAAGTTCTGGGTAAAGATTACTTTCTGTTAATATAGTTTCGTTATCTAAATCATAATGTATACCGCCATAAACAACTGCAGATTTATTAGATTCTTTAGATTTATTGCTAACAATTTCTCTAGTTGATGACAAGCGAACCATATTATACACATCTGACATTGTACGTGCACTATCATATGGTAATGATTCTATTGCCAATTGATGAAGAACTCCTGTTGGTGAGAAATAAATGGTTTCACCAGGTTGAATCAAACTTTTAATTGAGTCACATAATGACGTATATAATTCTGCACTTTTAATGCTATAAACTTTTTCTGGCACATTTTCAAATTCATATAAGCATGGTAATTCAAACAAAAATTTCAATTGGGGAGCATTATAATCCTTACGAAGAATCAATGCATAATACACATCACTGCATCCCCAGAAATTCACAAACTCAATAGCGACTTCTTTTTCTTTTAGATTATCTCTAATTTCATACCAAGAATTCTTTTTATTTTCATGTTGAAAAGTTATATTAGAAAAAATGCGTTCAATATTATCAATTTCGTGTTTTATTTCTACAATTAAACTATCCTTATCTGAGGTTTGTTCTAGTTTCTTATGAAGGTTACGTAATGAATCTAGTTTATTACGAAAATAAATAACAGATGGGTCTGGTTTCTCTAAAAGGTATTTATTAATGTTATTATATTGTCTAATTAATAGACCATTATTAAAGATGCGATAATTATATAACTCTTTTAATATTTCTTTATTAACCACTTTTGTTGCGGCTTCGTATATAAATTCCTCTACAATGTTAATCGAACTATTTGCAGTCCATTCAGAAGACATCACAGGAGAAATAATTGAAATCTCATCGCTTCTTTGCCTTTGACGGTTTTTCATATATAAAGGTGCTACACGTAATATATTCTCCCAACATTGTATATCATAATTACTAAAAATCCAGCGTGAAAGTAAGAAATCTTGCATAGAAGAAGAATACTGCTCAATATGTTCAACATAATATTCTGCTTCAGAAATAAATTTAAGTAGTTTTATAGAGTCATTAGACATATATAGTTCTTCTGAACGCCTCATAAATGTATATAAGAGTACATCCATATATTGTCTCTCCAATGATAAATTTGCATTACATGATATTATATTACATTCTGCAATATTGGATGTTTTTTTATCAATATTAACACTTATTCTATATAAGTTAATATAATAGGTTATCCCTTCTACGCACTTTTCTTTGATAAAACGTTTTGCACGTTCATATTCACTTTTATATCTTAACGTATCTGATTTTGTTGATAGATAATATGAATAAGCATTTAGCGTTCTCACATAATTCTCAAGTCCAATGCTATCTAAAGGGTTCTCTATTGACTCACAATAACTAAAAATCTCACGATAATCATACAACGCATCAATTAATATTGCAGGATCTAGACTTTCTGCCCTTTTCGCCAAAGCTAAATAATAATTCTTATCCTTTCTTTTCTGTCTATCTAAATAATCATAATAATTTAGAGATAGAATTCTATCAACCTCTCTTACATTATTTTTATATGCAAGAATCTTCAATAATTTATAGTCTATATATTGGTGGATATGTAAGTTTTTATTTACTTTATCACTATAACTGATAGCCCTAAGTATACAACGTTCTGCATCATCTAATTTACCTTGTTTTATATGCACATTTGACATATATATGTATGTATAAATATAACATAGCAATATATTCTCTTCATTAACTTGTTCACGATATCTCTCTACAGCATTTATCGTCCCAAGATAGTTAACAAAACGTAAACCTATACTTACATCTAGATTATAATTTTCCTTAATATCAAAATAATTTATAGATTTACATAGAAATAAAGCATCCTCAAATTTCTCTTTATTAACTAATTCCACAAACAAGCATTCATCAGATATAATATCTGAATTTTGTGCAAATAATAATATTCTATTACCTAAACTGAAAAATAGAATAAAACATATAATACGAGAGATATTATTCATAATTCCTATAGAACTAATGTCAACTTCCCCTTTTTTGTACTGGTTTAAATTAGACAAATCATAACTTTCTTATATTGGTTCTTGATTTTTGTTCTTAATAAAATCAAGAACCATGCAACAAAAACTCTCTGTATTGAAGTGGTTCCATATTACCCAAAGCATCATGTGGACGCATTGTGTTATAATATTCAATCCACTTATCAGTAATTTCTCTCACTTCTTCTAAATTCCTAAACATAAATGCATCTAACACAGCACGCCGGTAAGTGCCATTAAAACGTTCAATGTAACTATTCTGCGTAGGGCATCCTAGTTGCGTATACAAAACTTTTATGCTATTTGCTTGGCACCATTGCTGAAAAACCTTTGAAATAAATTCAAGTCCATTATCGCAACGTATATGCTGTGGTTTACCATGTTCCCATATTACCTTCTCTAATAATCGAACAACGCGTTCTGCGGGCATAGAAGTTGAAACCTCTTGGGCTACTATAGAACGATCCGCATCATCAATAATGTTCATAACACGAAACATACGTCCGCTTGCTACAACATCACTTACAAAGTCTATTGACCATGTTGTATTAGGTTCCTCTGGGGTTACCAGTGGATTTTTTACTCGCGCGGGCAGACGTTTTTTTTAATCTGCTACGCTTTTCAAAGTGTATTGACTTATAGACCCGATACACTTTTTTATGATTTCAAACATATTCCTGCTTTCGAAGTAGCTGAAATATCTTCCAAAAACCTTCTCCAAACTGACCTGTTCTTCTACAATCTCCATTACAAGTTCTTTTTTCACCTCTGGCGTTAGAGCTTTTTTTCTATTACATCACGCAGAATCTTATTGTCAAGTGCAAGATCTGCATACATTTGTTTTTAAACGGCGGTTTTCTTCTTGTGATGATTTTAGTTCTTTCAGTTGGTTTAATTCCATTCCTGCATACTTGCTACGCAAACTATAAAGAGTTGCTCTTGAAATATTGTAAGTTCTACAAACGGAATCGGCACTAACGCCTTTCTCCTATTCATTAACCGTTTTAATAATCTCTACTTCGGTGTATCTCCCTTTTTTCATCTTTTCAAAATATTAGTGCAAAAATAATAACTTTTGTCTAACTTTGAACTGTCCGATTTTTAGGGAAGTTTACAAATATGGAGAGTAAATATTTTGTTTCATGAAGTTTATTTTGATATATTAAAAATTGAAGATAAATTTGAGAAACTAAAAAAACTAAATAAATGAACATATCAAACGCTTCAAAAGAGACTATAGTATCTTATATTATCGGAAAAGATAATACTTTATGGTTACCAAGAACAGGTAAAGAACTTGTAAAGTTATTTCAAACCCATGGTTTTAGAGATGATATATATGATAATAAATTACCTAAATTAAAGAATTCAAATCTTAATACATCAAAGGAAAATTACGTAAAAGATCGCCTTTATAATATTTCAGACATTAATCTAAAAAACCTTATTGAGCAACTTATTAGTGAATCTTCAAATACACATAACGCAATCAGACAGCTTAATAATGTTCTTTCACATGATAGCATTAGGTTGTCATTATGCAATAATACCATTGTGTGGGAGGGGATTAATGTAAACCCTAAAATAGAGAATGAGGCTATATTTAACAATAATGAGAAGAAAGTTATTGACAATATAAATAGTGCAAAAGTTTCTATTTTAGTCGCCATGGCTTGGTTTACTAATGAAAAAATCAAGCAAGCTTTATCAAAAAAACACCAAGAAGGATTAAGAATAGAATTGGTCATATACAAGGATGGGGTAAATACTGCTCATGGAGTTGATTTAAAAGATTTTGATTATAAGGAAATTAAAGGAACAAAAGGTGGAATTATGCATAATAAGTTTTGTGTTATTGACAACCAAAAGGTATTAACTGGAAGTTATAACTGGACAACCAATGCTGAGTCTAGAAATGATGAAAATGTCTTAGTTACTACTGACAATGAGACCGCAACAAAATATTCTATAGAATTTAGAAGACTTAAGCCATTGACATAATTATAATCTTGATAACGAGAAATATTCCTATCTGAATAAAATTCTATGCGATAGGTTATTAAATCTAGTATACTATCGCAAAATGTTAGAATATGGAAATCAAATAAAAAAAAGGGTGAAGAATAGTTCTATAAATCAATAAAATCAGATTATCCTTTACCGTCCTAATAACACCATTAGTTTTGAAGTACGTTTGGAGAATGATACGGTGTGGCTTAGTCAGGCTCAGATGACCGAGTTATTTGGCAGTACTAAACAAAATATCAGCCTACACATTAACAACATATTCAAAGAAGGTGAGTTAAAACAGATTTCAGTTGTCAAGGATTTCTTGACAACTGCTTTAGATGGAAAAAATATCGAACAAAATATTACAATTTAGATGTAATAATCTCAGTAGGTTATCGCGTTAAAAGTATTCGTGGCACACAATTCCGTCAATGGGCAAACAAAGTGTTAAAAGAATACTTACTTCGCGGTTATGTTATTAATCAGCGAATCAATCTATTGGAAGATAAAATAGACAGAAAATTTTCCGAGCAAGATGCCAAAATTGAAAACCTCAACAAGTAGGTTGATTTCTTTGCGCAAACTTCCCTACATCCTACCGAAGGGATTTTCCACAACGGACAGATTTTTGGTGCGTATAAATTTGCTACGGATTTAATTAAATCGGCTAAATTTAATCTTAACGCTTGTAGGTATCGTTTTTAATACCTATCTTTGCACAAATAACACCTTAATTCTTATTATATGCCAGAAATTTTTAGATTTTATGGATTCTCTTTTGGAGATTAAAATTAAGAAAGTGATAGAAGAAAACTCGGATATTATTATACTACATTGGAATAATTACTTCTCAAAATGAAAATAACACAAATTTGGTTTGATAGTGACTTTATTTATGGTAAAGACGATGCTGGTAACCAGTATCAACAATCACTATTGTGGTATCCAAATTTAAAAGATGCCGATGAAAAAGCACGTCAAAACTATACATTTGGCTTTGCTGGTATCCATTGGAGGGAATTAAACGAAGACATTAGTTTTGAAAGTTTTTTATACCCCGATGCTATTCCTACAGAGCTTCAACGTTTCTTTCTATCGCACAAAGAGATTAATGTTGCCGAATTTGCCAAAAGAATTGGTATCAATCCCACCTTACTTAGAAACTACATCAACGGTTTTAAGACACCCTCAAAACAGCGTACCGAGCAAATCATTCAGGGCATAAAAGAACTTGGGAAGGAATTGCTAAGTGCATTTGAAGAATAAATCTTACCTTTGCACCTACACCACTAGCCGCAAGCTACAAGTGACTAGCAACAGTTTTTCATCTTAATTATTAATCGTTATGAACAATCAAATTTCTACAACAAGCAGCGAGGCATCGCAAAAAGGACAAAATCAAATTATCCTTTATCACCCCAATGACACAATTAGTCTTGAAGTGCGTTTGGAGAATGAGACGGAATGGCTTAGTCAGGCTCAGATGACCGAGTTATTTGGCAGTACTAAACAAAATATCAGCCTACACATTAACAACATATTCAAAGAAGGTGAGTTAAAACAGATTTCAGTTGTCAAGGATTT
>JAEIGA010004065.1_pt1 | contig 22636 bp, 13 predicted proteins | sample 9270691 | NCBI WGS metagenome assembly JAEIGA01 (sample SAMN17057246, study PRJNA624740) | gut metagenome | biome: biome; isolation source: fecal sample | host: Bos grunniens | place: China: Xizang | collected 2019 | reverse complement strand
TGTCATTCTGAGCGAAGCGAAGAATCCTTATGAGATAGATGCAATCGACATTGATGAACCTTCGGCTACTGAAGCTGCAACAAATTTTGCCGAGTCTCCCTGGACTGAAAGTCTTCATGCTCACAATCTGTCCCTGAACGAATTTGCAGCAGGCTTCCCCGAAAAGAAATACGACCTGATATTCTCCAACCCTCCATACTTTGAGGACTCCCTCACTGCTCCGGACGAAAGAAAAAGTACTGCCAGACATACTTCTGAAGGGCTTTCATACCGTGATATCTTCGAGTTTGCCAAAGACAGGCTGACAGAAAACGGGCGTGTTTCGTTTGTGCTCCCTGCGGATCAGGAAGCTGCACTCTGCCGCTATGGACGCATGTGCGGACTCCATCTTTTTCGCATACTCCGCGTCAGGACAGTCCCACGCAAGGCACCTTCGCGTATAATTGCTGAATTCTCGCGCACCAGAGTTGAAACCCCATGCGATGATATGCTGACAATACAAAATGAAGGACAGTATACCCAAGAGTATCTGTCCCTCATGAAAGATTTCTATCTATTTGCTTAGTCGTATCTATTGGTTTTCTGTCTTTTTTGCTCTCATATTGCGGATGTGCTGCCTTCTGAAGTTCTCCTCAGCAACATATAGTTTCGCAACCTTTTCCACTGGAAGAACAGATTTGTATTTTTCCGGTGCATTGCTCTCGATCTCACGACATTTTTCTTGTGCTGCAAGATATTTGGCAAGGCATTTTGCAATATTTTCAGCATTGTTCTGCTCTACGGCATCATTCAAAGCCTTGTATGTCTTGATGACATTGTCAAATGCTGCAGTCTTTTCCTGATCAACCTGATTGTATATCGGCCAGAAAGCTTGTGCCTCCTCAGGTGTGATATTCATTTCCATAGTCAGAAACGCAATCTTTTCGCTCTTTATCTTGTCTTTCCAACCCTGATGTCCGTTTTCTCCTTGGGCATTTGCCTTTAGTCCGGCGCTCATCATAGTGATGATTGCTATAAATGCAATAAATCTTTTCATACTGCTATTGATTATTGTATTCTATATATTCTTCTGTTGCACCTATATATATAAGGTATTCGATAATTTCCTCGTCGTCCAGTTCGTCATTCTCATAGTTCTCGGATGTGAGATAATGCATGGAGATTTCTGCATCACTGCCGGAGAATACAAGGAAGTCCTCGTAGATACCGATCTCATCCTCGTCCATATGCAGATCAGTTGACATTTCCGGTGAAATGAACAGTTTTCCAAGAGTCAGAATGAAGGCGAACATAGCCGCCACAGCTGCATATGGTGCGACTCTTGTCCAGAATCTGACAGGCTGCCTGCGGATTTCTGTACATTTGAGCGCCTCTGCCCTCAGGTTGTCAAAATAACCTTCGGGCACCTTGAAAGGCCGCTCTTTTAGCTCTTTCGAGCTCTGAAGTATATCATGTTCAAATTTGTTCATCATAAACTTAGACACTGTTAAGTTAAAATGGTTTAAAGGATTGTGTTTTCCAGATGCTCCTTTATCTTATTATATGCGTGATGGTATGACGCTTTCAGTGCACCTACGGATGTGCCTGTGATTTCTGCAATGTCATCGTACTTCATTTCATCGAAATATCTCAGACAAAATACGATCCTTTGTTTATCAGGTAGTTTCAATATGGCTTTATTTAGTTCCTTTTGCAGGTGAGTGCCGTTGAAATAGATGTCTTCATCTATCCGGTTGCTCAGTGACTCTATGTCTTGGGATGTGTCAAGTCTCTTTTTTCGCATGCTGTTGAGAACTTCATTTGTTGCGATACGGTATAACCATGTGTACAGCATGGAGTCGCCTCTAAAATCAGGCAGTGCCTTCCATATCTTGATGAAGATCTCCTGCATCAGGTCGTTTGTGTCCTCATGGGAATAAATAAACTGACGGACATGCCAGTAGAGCCGTTCTGCGTAAGACTCTACTATTCCGTTGAAGGCCTCTTTCCTCCTGCCGTTTTTGCATTTATCTATAATCTGCTTGTCAGTCATTTTTATTCCAGAGTTAAGAACTCATGTCTTATGCCGTTTTGGTCAATGTGCACGATTGTCATTCCTGATTTTCCGGTCCCTAATGGCTTGCCACATGGACCACTTGTAATAAGCTCGATCCCTTCATCCATGCATCTTGCATTGTTATGTAGATGCCCGGATAAGACAAGTGAAACATTGTATGTCTTGAATAGATTCATGTATTTCTCACGGAGCTCCTTTGGGAAATTCATATATCCATCCTCTTCATCAATGTCTTTGACTGCTATTGGACAATGGGTGAATATGATTTTATAGCATGAATGTCCAGCCTTATCAAGTTCTTCTTTCAGCCATTCAAACTGTTTATGTTCTGCCTTTTGATCTCCGGATTTTATCGGGCATGTGTTGATGCCGATAAAAGTGTATCCCCTTTTTGTGAAAGAAAATCTTTCATATCCGAACCTGTCTATATATGCCTGAATTGAGGCTTCTGATGTTCCTTTGATGTCATGGTTACCAGGAATGTGATATATTGGAATATCTGATGCAACCTTGTTCAAACAATTGAAATATGTTGCAAGTTGAAGTGAATCTCCGGGTGTATTGACCATATCTCCAGTAACGACAACAAAGTCGGGTGACAGTTTATTTATCACTTCAACCGTCTTTTCAAGTAGAATCGTACTTTCCCGAACTCCATCTTCCTGAAATCCGATTTGTGGATCGCTTATTTGAATGAAATATACATTTCCTGCACATGCAGATAAAAAATGCATGCTGAAAAGAAGCAGTGTTTTGAAAAGAAGTTTCATTAAGACTGTTGTTAACGCGAAATTAATACTTGAAGTGTAAATTTACATAAAAATATACACTATGAAACATATAAGCTTTTTTTTATGTCTGTTTTTGTCTTTATCCGTAGACCTTTCTGCTAAGAATGATGTCAGGTTTTCCACACCTGAAGGCTTGGTACTAGCGGGTTATCAAGGCTGGTTCAACACTCCTGAAGATGGAACTGGACTAGGATGGAAACATTACCAGAAGAACAAGGAATTCAGACCTGGAGTATGTACGATAGACTTATGGCCTGATGTGTCGGAATATCCGAAAACTTACCCGACATCATTTGTTCATAAGGATGGAAGAGCAGCTCATGTATTCAGTTCGCATGATGAATCTGTAACAGATTTGCACTTCAGGTGGATGTATGAGTACGGCATTGACGGAGTGTTCATGCAGAGGTTCGTAACATCCATTAGTTCTGAGAAAGGTAGAAAGAATTATACTGACATACTTTTGAATGCAAAGGCTGCATCTGAGAAATATGGAAGAGCATTCTGTGTAATGTATGATTTGTCCGGAATGACTCCTGCTCAGGTGCAGGTGTTGAAAGATGATTGGAATGACCTTGTCGTAAAAGGTATTACCACGGCAAAAGATAATCACTATTTGCATTGTAATGGAAAACCATTGGTAGCTGTTTGGGGTGCCGGTTTCAATGATAACAGGAAATACGGTTATGACGAAGTAGAGGAGATTGTTAATTTCTTCATTGATAAGGGATGTTCGGTGTTGCTGGGTGTGCCGGCTCGTTGGAGAACATTGTCAATGGATACAATTGATGATTCAAGGCTTCACAAAATAATCGAAAAGGTTGATGTTGTACATCCTTGGTATGTAGGAAGATTCAATTATGACAGTTACGATGGATTTGCTTCAGTTGTGAAAGAGGATGCTAAGTGGTGTCAGGAACATGGAAAAATCTTTATGCCAGTCCTTTTCCCAGGATTCAGTTGGTATAATCTTAAGGGTGGAGTAGCTGCGCCATTGAATCAGATTCCACGTAAAGGTGGCGAGTTTTTCTGGAAGCAGGTGTGCGGTTCTGTCGCTGCTGGTGCAAAAACCTTGTACCTTGCTATGTTTGACGAGATTGATGAGGGAACAGCTTTCTTTAAATGTACCAACGATGTTCCGGAAGGAGATAGTCCTTTTTTGACTTATGAAGGATGCGAATCTGACAGATATCTATGGCTTGCCGGACAGGCAGCAAAGGTTTTGCGTGGCGAGCAGCCGATGGGACCAATGCCTATAAGGAAGAAGCTTGCTTCTAAAACTCCTGTGGATTATGTCAATCCATATATGGGAAATATCAGTCATTTGCTAGTCCCTACATATCCGACTGTTCACTTGCCTAATTCAATGCTAAGGGTATATCCTGAGCGAGCTGATTTTACGTCTGATTTGATGAAAGGTTTGCCTCTTCTTGTTACCAGCCATAGAGGTAAATCAGTATTTAATCTTTCTTGTGGAACAGATGTGTCGGCAGATACTCGTCCTGTCGCAATGTATAGATATGATAATGAGAAGATTACTCCTTATTCTTATTCGGTGTGGTTGGAAGATGTACAGGTTCAGGCAGATTATTCTCCGTCGTGGCATTCTGGAATATATACTCTGAAATTTGAGATGGAAGGAGAACCGTTTGTGATTATATCTTCAAAAAATGGAGAAGTGAGAAGATCCGGAGAGGGGGTAGAAGGTTGGCAGAGTATCGATAATGGAACGAAAGCATATATCTATGCTGAGTTTTCTTCTCCTGTGAAAGAAATAAGAACTCTTGAAAATGGTGACGGAAGTGCGCTCGTCCTGACTTTTGCTCAAGATACGCAATCTGTATCCGTGCGTTATGGAGTATCCTTCATCGATGAACGTCAGGCAGAAGCAAATCTCAGAAGCGAGATACGAGATTTTGATGTCATGCGAGTGGCTATGGAGGGTCGTGATATCTGGAACAGCAAGTTAATGAAAATAAAGGCAGAATCACATTCGGATGATGACCTGATTGTATTCTATACATCTCTTTATCGTACATATGAACGTATGATATGCGTCTCTGAAGGTGATAGGTATTTCAGTGCTTTTGACGGTAAGATACATACTGATGAGAGACCGTTCTATACGGACGATTGGATTTGGGATACATATAGGGCAGTACACCCGTTAAGGGTTCTTATCGAGCCGGATATGGAGGAAGATATGATAGATTCATATTTGCGTATGGCCGAGCAGATGACTCCATCCTGGATGCCAACTTTCCCTGAAGTTACTGGTGACAGCAGGCGTATGAATTCAAATCATGGTGTAGCGACAGTCGCAGATGCACATGCAAAAGGATTGATGGGATTTGATCTGAAGAAAGCATACCAATATTGTAAGGCTGGCATAACAGAAAAGAGTCTTGCACCTTGGTCTGGAGCCAAGGCAGGCGGTATGACAGAATTCTATTGGCAGAACGGGTATGTCCCTGCTCTTGATGAAGGTGAAGCGGAGGTGTATGAAGAAGTGCATGCTTTTGAACGCCGCCAACCTGTTGCTGTTACTTTAGGTACGAGTTATGATGAGTGGTGTCTGTCCCGTGTGGCTGCAGCAGTTGGTAATAGGAAGGATGCGGAGCGTTTCGCAAAAGGAGCTTTGAACTATAGGAATATATTCAACAGTGAAACAGGATTCTTCCATCCTAAGGATGAGTCGGGGTCATTCATCATGCCATTTGATTATGTGCGTTCCGGAGGTATGGGTGCCAGAGGATATTATGGTGAGAATAATGGTTGGGTGTATCGGTGGGACGTACCGCATAATGTTGCTGATCTGATAAAACTGATGGGCGGAAATGAGAAGTTTATTTCTGAACTTGACAAGATGTTTGCCGCACCATTGGGAAGCAGTAAGTATGAGTTCTATTCGCAATTACCTGATCATACTGGTAATGTCGGACAGTTCTCTATGGCAAATGAACCTTCTCTTCATGTTCCATATCTATATTGTTATGCCGGTGCTCCATGGAAGACTCAAAAGAGGATAAGAACCTTGTTGACTCAGTGGTTTAGAAATGATCTGATGGGAGTTCCTGGAGATGAAGACGGTGGTGGTATGTCTGCATTCGTGGTATTCTCAATGATGGGATTCTATCCTGTTACTCCTGGTCTGCCATTATATATCATTGGATCTCCTGTCATGAAATCTGTCAAGATGGATATTGGTGGAGGAAAGACCTTTGAAGTTGTTTGTACGAATTATTCTGCTGAGAATAAATATATCCAGTCTGCCCGTCTTAATGGAGAAGATCTGCATAGGTGTTGGTTTACTCATGAGGAACTTATGGCAGGTGGAACACTTGAATTGGAGATGGGGCTGAAACCAAATAAGGAATGGGGTATTTCTGAGGTCCCACCGTCATTCAAGATGAATTAGAGTCTAGATTATATAAAGTCGTTATAATTATGAGAAGTTTTTTAATTACATGTAGCGCTGCATTGCTATTTGCAGGATGTAATGCAGACACTGAAAACCAGACTGGTTTTATCGTATTGGGTGATATGCATTATGACCGAATTGAAAACCATGATCTTGCTTGGTTGGCAGAACAAGGCGATGACTTAAGACAAGTGACAACTGAATATACAGTGTTTACTAATAATTTCTGGTCAGATTTTACCACACTCCTACGTGAGCGCAGCAGTAAAGAAGATATTGATGCCGTTCTTCAGTTGGGTGATTTATCGGAAGGACTGGCAGGAACAGAGGAACTTGCCGACCAAATGGCGGAATGCCTTTTCAGGGCAGTCGACTCAGTAGGTTTTGAGGTGCCGGTAATTATTACAAAAGGCAACCATGATATAACAGGGCCTGGAGCGGAGGATGCCTATAATAGAATTTATCTCCCAAATATGGCAAGACTCGCAGGCTTGGACAGTTTATCTTCAGCAGATTATTCAAAGGAGCTGGAGGATGTGCTTTTCGTCTGCTTTGATCCGTGGAACAGGACCGGGGACAATCTGGAGAAATTGGAGAAAAATTTAGAGAATTCAAATGCAAAATATAAATTTGTGATGACTCACGAGCCAGTCATTCCTATTAATGAGAGATGTTGGCATTTGCTCAGACGACACCCGGAGAAACGTAATGAACTGTTGAGAATCATTGCGGAGAATGATGCGATTGTGCTTTGTGCCCACATGCATTTATATTCTGTAGTCAGACGTGATACTGAATGGGGACCGGTGGTGCAGATATTGGTTAACAGTGTCATTCGAGACAGAAATATGACAGAACCGATGGAGGTCAAGACCGAATATGGAGAGTCTCTTGCTTTGAATGTGCCTGATTGGAAACCTGAAACAATGGAGGAAAGATGTCAGTGGCTACGTGAGGAGACTCCATACGTGAAATATTTCAAGCAGATGGATTTACCAGGTTATGGCATTATGAAGATCGATCATAAGAAGAATGAGATGGTATTTGAATACTATTCGGGATTTTCTGAGACACCGTATGATGTAGTGAGGATGAATGAAGTGTTATCTATTAAATAACTTAAATTATGATGAAAAGGATATTTGTCTTTCTCTTTGTTGCACTGTGTTGGGGATATTCACTGTGTGCACAAGAATATGTCAAAGGAGAAATCAAAGACGTCGTTTCACATGGTTCCTATATGCCATCGTTTAAAACTGACGGAGATGATAAGGCACCTTTGAATGTAATACTTATGATAGGCGATGGAATGGGACTTGCGCACCTTTCCTCTGCAATGTTTGCTAATGGTGGTGAACTGACAATTACAAATCTGAAGTCTTGTGGATGGGTGTGCACGCAGTCAGGTAGTGATTTCACTACTGATTCTGCTGCATCAGGAACAGCATATGCTACAGGATATAAGACTCATAATGGGGCGATTGGAGTTGATATGAATGATAAGCCGCTTGAAAATCTTCCTGAAAAGCTTCACAAGAAAGGAATTATCTCAGGTATTGTTACAACGGATGATATTGATGGTGCTACTCCTTCTGCATTTTTTGCCCATCAGCCAAGCAGGAAGATGTCAGAAGAAATCTGGACAGACCTTCCAGGATCAAAGCTTACTTTTTTTGCAGCTGGAACAAAAGAAGATTTTGATGATCTGGATTATGAGACCAAAGATGCTATTGAGAAACGTTTTACTGTAACTCATGATCTCGATGACGCAAACCTTACTAAGTCGAAGCGTCTAGGATACCTTCCTACCAAATCTGAGACAGCTTCAATGAGCAAAGGTAGAGGTGATTTCCTCCCTTCATCCACTGAGTATGCCATCGAATACCTTAACACAAGAACTTCAAAGGGTAAGGGATTTTTCCTTATGGTTGAGGGTGCTAGAATTGATAAGAGTTCTCATGATAATGACTACCCGTCAACAGTGAAGGAAGTTTTGGATTTTGACAGAGCAGTAGAAGCAGCCATACGTTTTGCAGAAAAAGACGGCAGGACTCTAGTTATAATCTGTGCTGACCATGAAACAGGTGCCTTGTCTCTACGAAAGGGAAATATTGGGGAAGGAGAAATGAAGGGTGCTTTTGTGTCTAAAGGTCATACAGGTATCCCGGTTCCATTGTTTGCATATGGCCCATGCTCCCAGTATTTTATGGGAGTTCAGCAGAATAGTGATGTGTCAAATAAAATTACAGAGTTATTACTTGGAAAATAGCTATTTGACGAATTCGTTGAAATGGACTGAATATTCTTCACCCATGAGTCTGTGATACTCTTGGGTGAAGTTTTTGAATGTGCTTTGAGCCATTCCAAGACGTTTTTGAGCTATCAGAGCCTTACATTTCTCTTTAACTGCCTCTTCATCCAATGAGTCGAAGAGCAGTACTGCATCTGCCAACGATATCTGTATGTCAGCAGAATTCTTTACACAGAAGTTTGTTCTTGCTTTTGAAAGCGAGCTGATGATGAGGTCGGTGTATTGAGCCTTGAACCTGTCCGTCCATTCATACCTCATATCAGGAAGCAGATTGCCTTTTGTTGCTATGCTGACGATATTTGAAATCTGCTCTTTATTTAGATTGTCAAAGTCAATACCTTCCAGTTCAGTCATATTGTGAAACCAGTCACATAGACTGCCGTCAATGTTTATAGACCAGTTTCCGTTGGATGAGGATATCTCCAGATCTCCCAATTCATGAATGCATGTGCGTAGTTTCTTTATATTGACGCCACGATTGTTATAATAACTCTCTTCTGACTTATCTGCCCAAAGTGCTTCTTTCAATTCTGCGTTGGAAATACCATTATGTCTATATGAATATAGAATAAGAATACTTAGCAGCTGTTTCATAAGTGGAGTGAAATGGGATGATATATCTATACCATCCTTGTTTATCACCTTAAACCCTCCTATAAGATATACACCATGCTTGCTAATTGGTGCATATGCTTTTTGTGTAGTTTGTGCTGTTGTGTCTTGTCGCCTCTGATATGCAATATATGCCCCAATTATCAGAATGACCAGCATGAGCAATAACCATATGAAACGGCTTGCTCGTGTTGATTCCTGTATATTCGACCCAGCCACCATAACGGGTGAGCTTATTGTATAGATGTTCACCCTATATGTACCGTCATCATGCTTCTCGGTTGTTATCGCATAATAGATCTGCGTACTCTCATCATATATAAGACGAGCTTCCGAATCAACATCCAGAAAATTATACGGAATCCTATTACCCAGAACTGTTACTCTTCCGTCTTCAATATTTATCCTCTTCATCTGAAGTCCGGACTGATATGTGTTTGGCGAGTAGAATAGTGCACTAAAAGTTTTCTCGTCATCTGAAATGATCAGATCAGCGGCAGCAACTTCCATGCTTTCTGATTCAAGAGTACGAACTTTTCGTATGGTGTAATCCTTAAGATTGACCGTGTAAAGGTCATTATATATAGTTGTACCTAGTTCCTGAATGCCTTTTTCATTGCCCTTTCCTCCATAAATCCATGCTAGCGAGTCAGAGAGACCTACTGCGCTCAGATATCTTGGAGGAATGCTGTCAAGTCTCCATTTGTAAAAATCTCCAGTCTGTTCATTCCATTTACTTATTGTATTGGAATATTTGTGAAATCCATAACCAAACATATGAATTATACATGAATCATGTCGGTTATAGAAGATGTTATGGTGCAGACCGCTGGAATTGATCTCTCTTTTTATTTCATTAGTCCAGGAGTTGGTATTGAAGTCAAATTCGCTGATAATGGGACAGTTCCCCTCTGGATCAATATAGAGCAGACGACCGCCAGGAAGGGCGAAGAAGTCGTTTGTCAGCTTCCTGAAGCTGATGTTTTCCTTAAAATAGTGGGCGGAATTTTTCTTGCTGTCAGGATGTATGGCAGTTACACAATTTTGTGTAACTAGATAGATGAGTTTTTCGTTTTCATCGACAACAGTCTTGACGTGCGAGTTGAATGCCAAGGAAGAAGATAACCTCCAGGAACTATTACTCTCAATAATCCATTCAGGATTATCGACTGATATCTGCATCTCTTTTTTTCCACTGCCACCATCAAGGTCCTCTTTAGAAAGCAATTCCCAGAAATAGAATCTATCTGTGTTCTCTTTCATCTTGAGAGAAACATTTTTGATAGACATCGGTGCAACATCGGATGTAGAGAATGATCTGTGATTGTTTGCACCAAAATATATTACAGCATTTTGGATAGAGCCGTGAGTAAATGCCAACATGTCGCTTGTCCCATTTAACGACAGGCTGGTCATATTGTTGTGGGATGCCAGCCTGAAGTCAATATGATTCCATTCGCTGAGCTTGCTTCCTATTGGTGTGTTGACTTTCATCAGCTCGCCATGTTTTGACGCGATTGCAAGATGGGCTTCTCCAATTGTCGGATTTGTGAGCAGGATGTCAACATATTCGCTGTCGTTCAAAATGACACGGCAGATATAACCGAAACATTCTTTCTTTGTGTCTATTTTAACATCGAATGACAGATTCATAAAACCATCATATTTGATGCTTCCATACTCTGCGGCGGGGATTCTCATCGATGTTCTTAAATTCGGCGCCACTTCATATGATCTGAACTGCAATCCTCCCTCTAGCCTTGTTTCGTTTGCTATAGCAGTGAAAACAAGACAAAAAATAAAGAGAATTATCAGGAATGTTTTTTTCATATCGTGGCTTTATTTTTACGAATATACGCAAAAAATAGGAAATATATAAAGATTAACAAAGCGGAAGGAAGAAAAAACGTTTCGCATTTCTTCCTTCCGTTTATTTACAAAGTTGAAATTCAGAGTTTAAGATTACTGCGTGTAAGGTTTAGATACAAGTCTCCATACTCGCTTGTCGGCTCCAATGCGTTGTCATGCGAGAAGTCATTCCATGAGTTGATAAGAATGATGTTCTGAGATCCGAGATTGCGTTTGGCGACATTGCAGAAATTAATGTAGTTTTCCTCGCTTCTCTCAATTGATCTTGCACCTTTTTCTGTTGTGTAGTATTCCGGATAGATGCAAGGAATGAAGTCATTACCCCATTTTGAAGCATATTTTCTCCAATTCTCCCATGCCATATCTGTAAATGAATGGAAGCAGTACCATCTCTCATAATATTTTGCAGGATACCAGTTCTTAACGTAGTTTCCATCAAGACAACTTGCTGTTTTCTCATTTACCTGAGGAGCAACCCAGTTGGTTGTGTTTTCTCCGATTATGTAGAAATTAAGACAATTGTCATCAATTTCAGGGGTAGTTTCCTGGAGTGATGCTGTGTATTCTTCCATTGCAGTTCGGAACGCAGGAAGGAACTCTTCCCAAACAATGATATCACTATTGTTTCCGGAAACTATGATTACCGGTCTTCCGTCAGGCATGCGATAATACCACTCTTTTGAGAAAAGTTCAGTGTACAATGTCTTGAAGTCGTTGACAGCGGTTTCAAAATCATCGCCTGAACCAGTTAACGATGTAAGTTTGAGATGACTGAAGTTATAATTTATAGCGACTTTCACCTTTGTTTCTTCAGTCCAATAAAACTCATATGCAGAAATAAGTCCTCTGTCTGATTCGCCCGCATTCCAATTGAATACAAAAAAGTCTATTCCTGCTTTCGCAGCCATCTCACACTGACTGGTCAAGATTCCGTCTTGTGTTGAAGTGTAAGTTACTGTATCGATGATTTCACCTTCTTCCTCAACAAGATTCAGTAGAGGAGTATAACCCTGGGCAGATGCCCAGTTTATATCAACCTTATTATTATATATGGCTCCGAGTTGAGTCTGTACTTTCAACGGAGTATCTGGTATATCATAGTTCCATTCAGGTGGAAGGTACTCGTCATCTTTGGTGCAGCTGATGAAGAGTACTGCACTGAGAACGGAATATGCAATATATTTTACGATATTCTTCATAATGCTCATAGATATTACTTGTTTAAAGATAAGGAGTCTCATTTGGAATCTTAGGATTCTTGATGTTTGGTAATGCCCACCACAATTTTACATACATGTCATTGCCGGAGAAACTTCCTCGTGGAGTCAGGTATTCAGCACAAGCATAAGCACATGCGTCTGTGTTATACTGAGTTTCAGAAGTCGGGTACTTCAATCTGTAAGGCATATACTTATAATATCCTTCATATCCTGAGAAACATGGTTCAAATTGAAGTTCCTGAGTACGTCTCATCAATGTCCAGGCGTCAACTCCCTGATTAGGAATAGCGAGCCAATGCTGCATGATGATCTGATGGAAGAAATCATTGGTCTCGACTATACTGTTACAGAGCTGGAGCCAATCCATGAACTGAGTAGAGATGTCAACACCATTTTCATCAACAGTGTTTGTTGCTGTACCCCATGCGATGCCAGGTGTCTGAAGATATGCCTCAGTTTCTTCTGCTGTGATGGCATAATGTGCCATTGAGCCTCTGATTCCATCCTCATAATATGCCTGCGCTGATTTTCCTGAAGCTCCCCATCCTCTAAGACGGGCTTCTGCCTTTAAGAAACAGCATTCTGCATATGAGAGGAAGACAAATTCAGCATCAGGAGCGAGAAAACGCTCACCGATGGCAGAGTAATCCTCTCGTGTAAGCTTACTATGAACATTGTCACCAGGGAGGCCTACTCCACTCTCTCCACCATATCCGCCATAACTAGCTGTATCACCAAAATATTCTCCTGCGTGTACTGGCTTGGTTCCGTCACTTTCCTTAACATCGGTAACAGGTTGAGCATAAACTTTGAGGCGAGGGTCGGAATATGGCTGCATGTGGTAGCATGCTGTTTCACCAAATGCAGGAAGTGTTCCGATGTTCTTCACCTTCTCATACACTGCATAATAGTATAATGGATTATAATCGCCGCCTTCTGCAGAGATAAGACCACCCCAATGGCTTAAAGCCGTGTCGCTATCTGATGACATGGTTGCTGCTTCATCTTTGAATACATCTTCTACAACAGCCTGTGCCTTTACCGGATCGCCATTAGGTGCTGGGTTTGAGATTCTCATTGCCAGACGGAGCCTGAGAGTATTTGCAAACTTCTTCCATTTCAATACGTCTGACTGACCGGCAGAGTTAGCAAAAATAGGATCTCTTGAGAATCGGTCACCTTCTTCATTAAGCGAATAGGCTGCATTCTTCAGATCGTCAAAGAGCATGTAGTAGATATCCTGCTCTCTGTTGTAGTTGACGATGATATCTCCATTCAATCCGTATTCATAAGGGATAGGTCCCCAGATTGCAGTGATTTGAGAAAGGATGTAGCATTTCCAGATCTTTGCAATGTTCACTCTATTGCTGAATTCAGGATTATTCTCGTATATTCTGATGATTTCCTGTGCTGGCATCAGGCACTGCACATATGCATTTTTCCAATAATTTATAAGAGTCTGGGGATCTTCAGAGTAACGCTGGAAACGTCCCTGGAAACCCACAAACATCTGGGTATAGTTGAAGGTTACAACTCGGTTGAGATCTCCTCCAAAAAGGTTGAGTACTCCTCTAGTGGAAGAATTCAAAAGCAAATCCGGCGTAGGGGAGTTCAATGCATTCGGGTTCTTGTTGAGATCCTCAAATCCTTTTGTACACCCTGTAAACATAATGCCGATTGCAATACAGATCAATAATATATAGTGTTTCATATCTTGTAAGACTATTTAGTTGTGATCTTGATGTCAAATCCGAAAGTAGTAATCGGAGGAAGGGAACCATTTTCGATTCCTCGTCCGTTACCGGTAGTTGCGGCTGCTTCAGGATCGATTCCCTGAGGTGTTTTCTTGTAGATTGTCCAAGGGTTACGGGTTACGAATGACACTCTGACATTTGAAAGAGGGGTTTTTCTCAAAAGTTTTGCAGGGAGTGAATATCCGATTGAAACTTCACGTAGTTTTATAAAACTTGAATCAAAGATTGCAAATTCGTTGATGTTGCTTCGGCAGTACTCGTAAGCTGAAGGGGTATAGTATTTTTCAAGTTTCTTGTAGCCTATGGTATTACCATTCTCATCGTAAACTCTTTGCACTACATTGTCTCCCCATGATATACCATTGGTCAGAACGTCGTCACCCTCATTATATATCTGTTTTGAGAGGAAGTATCCGACACGACCGTCGTAATTTTCGGTAGTCATACCATTGGTCATCATCTTCTTGTAGGTGTTACTATACATGATACCACCCATCTTGATATCAATCAGGAATGATAATGTAAGTCCTTTGTATTGGAATTCATTCATGAAACCTAAAGTCCAGTCTGGGGAAACAGTGCCGAATCCAACATTATCCTCTGTCTCAAAGTAGTCTCCTCCGTCATTCATAATCATCTGTCCCTGCTCATTCTTTACGACTCCGATACCTCTGATGTAGCCGAATGGTTTGCCGACTTCTGCATTGACTGAACAGTTGCTGGCGCTATAAAGAGTAAGACTTGATACGTCGTATTCTTCAAGCAGACTCTCAACCATAGAATTGTTCTTTGCAAAGTTATATGTCATCGACCATTGGAAACCTGATTTCTTGATAGGAATGGCATTTACAGACAACTCGACACCATAGTTTCTGATACGTCCTGCGTTGAAGTACCTACGCTCATAACCGCTGGTTGGTGTTACATATGCTGAAACAATCTGATTGTGTGTCAAGCTGTTGTAATATGTAAGGTCAAAGTTGAGTCTCTCTCTGAAGAACTTCATCTCAAGTCCGGCTTCGTATGAAACTGTTATCTCAGGCTTGAGATTCTTGTTGTTCATGACAGTGTTGTAACTTGTGAAAGGTGCACCGTTGAACTGACCTCCTACAGAGTAATATTGTCCGGTCCTATATGGTGTGGTGTCATTACCGACCATTGCGTATGAGAAACGCACCTTACCGAACGAAATCGCGTCCTTCATACCTCTTCCGAATAGCTCAGAGAATACGAAGCTGGTTCCGACAGATGGATATGCAAACGAGCAATTATCAATAGGCAGTGTGCTTGACCAGTCATTTCTGAAAGTTCCGTCAATGTAAAGCATGTTTTTCCAACCTATTGAGAGCGATCCATATACGGAGTTGGTCTTTCTTGAATAGATGTTCTGTTCAGGTGTTATCTTCTCAAGTGAATTTGAGATGTGAGTGAAACCTGGTTCAACGAGTCCGATAACTGTTTGCGTTCTGCGGTCATCAGTACGATAGTTGGTAGAAGCTCCAGCCATAGCGTGGAAGTTGAACTCACCAATATCTTTGTTCCATATAAGGTTTCCTTCAAATGTTGTACTTCTGAAGAAATCTGTAAACTCGCTAACTCTTCCTGTAGGGTCGTTCATACCGCCAAGGTTCTGGAATGTAGTGCCAGTCCACCAGAAGAAGTCCATACCGGCACGGCCAGCAAGGCGGAATCCGTAAGGGAGTTTGATATTAAGGTTGAATGCTCCCTGAAGACGATCTCTGACGTCGTGGGTAGGATTCTCGTTTATAATCCAATATGGATTGGATGTATTTCTGTTTGTGGCAGACTCTTTTCCGAATTCGTCCTTGTAACTGCGAAGTTCATCCAAAGATGTCGAACGTGCCATGTGGACGTATGTATTAACAGGGTTCCTGTTATTGGCATTGGTATACTGTCTGTTGCTTACATCGTCAATAATATAAGTTATACGGCTTGACAGCTCGAGCCATTTGGTGAATCTGTTGAAGAGATTCAGGTTAAAGGTGTGCTTTTTCTGATTGTTAACCTTTTCGACAATACTATCGCCAAGATAATTGGTATAAGTCAGACGTATGTTGTTGTCCTTGTTTCCGCCTTCAACACTGATAGTATTACTCATCAGAGTAGCCATCTTGTAGAAGTCCTTGATGTTGTCCGCCTGTGGAAGATACTGTCTTTCCTGACCGTCGATAGCTATATACGGCTGTCCTAACATCATAGGACCCCAGCTGCGATAACGTCCTCCAGTTATCGGGTTAGGTAGCTCCATGATATCGCTGGTCTGAATGTTCAGGTCCATTCCAACTCCAAAAGTATTCTGGTATGAAGGATATTCTCCGATCATCTGGAAAGTGGTATTGTTTCCGTATGACACCTTGATTCTATTGTTTCCTTCAGACTTTTTGGTAGTGATCATGATGACACCATTCGATGCTCTTGATCCATAAAGAGCTGTCGCATTAGGACCTTTAAGAACTTCGATTGACGCGATATCATCAGGGTTGATGTCACCCATACCATTACCATAGTCAAGTCCTCCGCTTTCTCCTCCAACGCTTCCGTTCTCCATGATAACACCATCTACAACAAAGATTGCATTATTATCTCCTGTTGCGGAAGAATATCCTCTGATGACGATTCCGGATGAACCGGTATTGGTGCCGGCTGTTGTGACGGTAAGACCTGCAATTCTTCCCTGAAGAGATGAAACAAAGTCTGGTGTTCTGTTTTCAGAAAGCTGCTGGGCTGTCACTGCCTGACGTGAATAATTAAGAGCTTTTGTCTTTCTGTCAACTCCCAGTGCGGTCACAACGACGCTTTCCAATGTCATGGATGTTGCTTCAAGACTAGCATCGATACGGCTTTTGCCTTCAATCTTTTTTCCGATACTGACATATCCAAGGAATGAGAATTCCAGAGTTACCTCCTTCTTCGGGTCAATGGTGATTATGTATTCTCCCTTGATATCTGTTGTTGCTCCAGAGATTGCTGTACCATTCTTATCTTTTGAAATGACGGCGGCTCCTACTATTGGAGACCCGTCCTGCATGTCGCTGACAACGCCATAAATGCTGACCTTTTGGGCGAAAGCTGGCAAGGCCATCAGCAGCATCAGTATGAATAATATGCTTTTTTTCATCGTTGACATATTATGATAGGTTATTTTCTGTTGTAGAGTTCTGTGATATCAACCACATCGTATGGCTCTTCCTCAAAGGCAGCGTAATATTTAAGTGTTACAGTTTCCTTTTTGGCATCGATGCTTATGATTGCGTACCCGGCAAGATTATTCATCTTATAGAAATCCACCTTCTCCGCCTCTTTAGTAAGTGTTGCTCGCCTATCTTCCAAAGTTTCAGGCTTGTAAGTTGGTTTCCAGTCTGCAAGTGCAGCCCCATAGTCTGCAGTTCCGAAATTATAGCTCGGTTTTGATGAACGTTTCAAAGAAGTTGCGCTATTGACCATTATCTGCACGAAAGGACCGCATTTGGTCTGTCTGCGAAGAACAGAATACCTGTGTAGATGTCCACAAAGGAAAATTGCCTTGTTTTCAGCTAAGACTTCCAGAAATGCTTCCCTTTCTTCGTCAGACTTGTTTTTCATATAATGCCAGCAACGTTCTGTTGTAGGTACAGCAGGTTCGTGCATACATACGAATTTATACTTAGCGTCGGATTCCTGAAGGTGCTTACGTGCGTATTCCACCTGGTCGATTTTCTTATTGTAACCATCAAGGACGACGAAAAGAACGTCACCGGTTCTATAAACACAGTTGCCGTCTTCTACGTGCTCGCAACCTTGCTCGCGTACGAACGCTGTATAATACTTGGTGTAAGCTGATACTGCTTCTGCTTTGTGCTCGCCGACGCCTGTGATGTCATGATTGCCCTTGGTAAAGATCCATGGAATGTCAAATTTCAAGTCTTTGACTTCATTGACAACGTTTTCCGCCATAGCATTTGCATATCCGGTCACATTAGCAAGACCCTCAGACAGATCTCCTAGTTGAACGATACATTTGACTTCAGGATGACAGGATTTAATACGACTGTTTACGTAATCGAACAGGTCGTCCCAGTTTCCTTCTGTGACCGGGGCATAAGTTTTAGTGATCTGGGTATGGTCTCCTGGTTTTTCTTCAAGCAGGGCATCCAGATCGTAGAATTGAGTATCGCAATAATGAAGGTCACTAAGAACGACGAAACTCATGGATTCGTTTTTCTTAGGTACCTTGTTTTTGCCCGGACTTTCTTTAGTGCAACTATTGCATGGAACCGAAAGCCCGACCATCATAAATAATATGATACAAACAATCGAGATTCTCTTCATTGTGTAAGTAATTTGGTGGTTAGTTTGTAAATTCAAATTACGTCAAATCAGAAAAATCAAGTCGTTCGAATCTTAAGCCGATACAAAATTATAAGGTAGTTGTTAATGTTTCATTAATTAAACCTTAATGGCTGGATTTTTTAATGAAAACACTTGTTTTTTTATCAATTGCATTATAAATTTGGCATACTGATAAATCAGAATCCCGTTCGGATCTTAAGCCGGAAACACTAAAATTAACTACAATTATGAACGGGATTAAAGTAAAGTTTATCTGTGTATGTGCATTGACTTTATGCGCTGTCTCTTCGTGTCTGGAGGTTGAGAAGTTTGTTCAGGAGGTTTTCGTCTATGAACCGGTAGGAACTCAGGTCTCTATTTCTCAGCTCAGGTCTATGACTCCTGATCAGGTCATAGAGGAAGAGATATATGTGCAGGGAGTTGTCACATCCAGTGATGAAAATGGAAACTATTCGCAAAAGATAGTATTTCAGAATGGGGAAGAAGCGATTTCCATAATAGCTGATCTGGGCTCTTCCTATCAGATTTTTCCTATAGGACAAAAGATATCTGTTCAATGTAAGGGACTTGTTCTTGCCGAAGTCTCTGATATGTTATGTTTGGCTGCCGGCGTATCTGGAGAGGGACAACAGAAGCAGGCAATCGCCATTGATAACCGTTCGGTCAGATCAAAGATGTTTGCAGTAAGCGGAGGAGTGGCTATAGAACCCCTTAATGTGTCTTTGAGTGAGATTGCGGCGGGAGAAAAGGTGTATGAAGACTGTCTTGTTTGTTTGAATGATGTGTTTTTCCAAACAAGTGACCTGCCTTTTGCAAATGATGGTGGATCATCAGAACAGTATCGTACATTATATGATAATGAAGGAAATTCGGTGCTCCTCTGTACCAGTGACGGTGCGACTATGGCAGGACAGAAGCTGCCTTCTGGAAAAGGTTCAGTTACCGGTATATTGACATGGCCGAGTGGAAGACCTGCAGTCATGTTGCGTTCACTCGAAGATATTTCATTCTTCCCTTCAGATGATTGTGTCGTAAATGATCCTGATGACAAGGAGTCTGACATAATTATTTCCGAATATTACCATAGTTCGGGTGCCTGCTATATTGAAGTCCTTAATGTGGGTGTACAGACAGTCAATCTTTCGGACTATAGTATTGCTGTTGATAATTCATCTGACGGAAACTTTTCGCATCGTGTCGTACTTGAGGACGCTGAACTTGGTCCATGGGGAATGGTGGTGTACTCAAATACAGATGCTGCTCCAATCGTAGCTGCTGCTATTGATCCACTTCCGACATGGGATCCTCTCAGAACAAATATTTCATCTGTCAGTCTTGATGAGTTGACATTTGATGGAAATTCTCAGGTAGCATTGCTTAAAGGTGATGACGTTGCAGACATTATGTCCACTACAGGAAAATATGGATGGGCTGCAGAGAAGACCCTGATCAGAAGACTTGGAGTTAAAGGACATTCAAAGACGGGCGATTTTACACGTGCTGATGCGGGATGGATTACCAAGGTTGCAGGATACGCATATAATGTAGGTGACCATAGATTTTATGAAACAGATCCAGATCCAGATGCTCCGGCAGCTGTCACACCAAAAACTATTCTTGAAGTGAGAGGAATGAATCCTGGACTTATTTCAGAACATTTGTCAATTACAGGACGAATTACTTCTGACCGGACAGCTGGTAATGTTGCATCCAACAGAATTTTTATGCAGGACCAGTCTAATCGAGGTATATGTGTTGACTTTAGGGACGGACAGAATAATTCTTACGATGCAGGAACGGAGGTTACCATTAAATTGTATGGCGCTGAAATTGAAGATGAGAACGGTCTTTTGGTGGTTAAGGGCTGTGTCTTTGCAAGATCTTCGGATACAGGTGCACCAATCCAAATTCCCGAACCTATAGAGGCATCTGTGGCACAGTTGTCAAATCTTCAGTCCATGTATGTATATCTTAAGGATGTCCAGGTTTCGGATTCTGCGCTTTCAATGAGTTATGGTGATGGATATGTGTCATCAGTAGATTTATTCGCTAATGAATTCTATCTTTCAACCAGATCAGAGGCTGAATTTGCAGAAAACGGAGTTGCACAATCCAGTGGAGTCGTAATGGGTATTGCTTCAGTGGCGGAAGGAAAACTTCTTATACTGCCTAGAAATAATGCAGACCTTAATCAACTTACAGAAAGCAGATTTGTGCCAATCGTAGCTGAACAGATTCCTGTCTCTCAAATGAAACAATACGATTCTGGTGTAATTACGGATCAGGTCAGGGTTACAGTTACTGTTGTGTCGGACGATATCGATAATAATATGCCTTCCGGAAAGGCTTTTGTTCAAGATGATACAGGTGCTTTCGTCCTTCAGTTGCCAGAGGGTAAAAAATATGCCTTTGGACAGACTCTTATCGTTGTTCTCAATAATGCTACAATAAATAAGGACAATGAATTGCTTGTTGTGCCTGAGGCTGCTACGTCTGTTGTGGCAATCGGAGCTCCCGACCCTTCTATTCAACCTGTTGCAATTACCCCGGCAGAGATGGATAATAATCTGTTCTCGCTTGTTACCGTAGCCAATCTGCAGGTTGACGAGTCCTTCAGACTTGCTAAATTTGGTGGGGCCATGAAATTCAATGCAAAAGGAAAATCTTCACCGGTATATGTTGTGACATCTGATGCTGCTTCCTGGAAGGGTGCTTATGTTCCAACGGCATCGGGAAGTGTTACAGGATTGCTCACCAAGAATGAGGAGGGTTACGTGATTTATCCACGTTCATCTGCCGACCTTGCAGGTCTCCCTGTGGACGGTAAACGTCACAACGGAGAAAGTGTTGTGTACTTTGTTCCAAGTACAGATCCATCTGCAGATATGTTCATTTCTGAGGTGGTGATGGGTGATCTTGATGCAAATGGAAGTCTTCTCGGATCAGTAGCACGAAATAAGTGTAATTCTAAGTTTGTTGAGCTCTATAATCCGACAGCAGAAAATCTTATTCTATCTAATTATAGAGTTGCATGTATCAAGTATAATAATGCCGTCGCGCGAAGTGATATCCAATACTATCGCTTCCCTGATGGATATGAGCTTACTCCTGGACGTACTATTGTATTCAAATATGTCAGCTGTGCCTTGGGAACTGCTACAACAACCTTTATGACAAATACATTGTGGCCGTCAGGTTATACTGGAGACTCGAACCTGACTTCAGGAGTCACTATTGATGAAGAGGCTGTCGGTGGTGTGATATTGTGTCTTGATGCAAGAGATTACAGTAAGACTATTGCAAACTCAGTGGCGTCATTTGCTGCGTTTGACGGAAATGATATCCTTGTCGTTCAGAAGACAACTGACGGAGGTGCAACATGGACAGAGATTGACCGAATGTTCTCACTTCCTACAAAGACAGGAGAATTTACTGGTGGAGTTCAGTATGACTTCCTGAAGGGATATCTAAGAAAGCCAGGCATTCTCGGAATAACAGGTAACATTACTGATGTTCAGGATGCTGCTTACACTGCAAAAGAGTCGAATAATAGAAATAAGAATGACTTTGAAAGCACTCAGTGTAATCCTAAGAGTGGAGGTGTTGCGAATTGGATCGCGATGTCTCTGGGTGACACTTCTGACCTGGGAGTACACACTTTCTCTGTTAAATAGATAAATGGTTAGTGGATGTAATCGGGGATGGCAACATCCCCGATTTTGTTTTTTATTCAACGTAATTCGATTATCTTTGCACCGATTATACGTATACGATGAAGAAAACTAGAAACTTTTGCATCATTGCGCATATTGACCACGGTAAAAGTACCCTGGCGGACAGAATGTTGGAGATCACCAACACATTGACGGCGCGTGATATGGAAAACCAGGTCCTTGATTCAATGGACCTTGAGAAGGAGAAGGGAATTACCATCAAGAGTCATGCGATTCAGATGGACTATACATACAACGGTGAGAAATATACCCTCAACCTGATCGACACTCCGGGCCACGTCGACTTCTCATACGAGGTGTCGCGTGCTATCGCATCATGTGAGGGTGCCATTCTTATTGTTGATGCCACCCAGGGTATTCAGGCTCAGACAATATCTAATCTTTATCTTGCAATTGAACACGATCTCGAGATCATTCCTGTGCTCAACAAGATTGATATGGATTCGGCGATGGTTGATGTTGTTACTGATCAGGTGGTGGACCTTCTTGGCTGTAAGCCTGAGGAGATTCTTCTTGCA
>JAEIGA010004064.1_pt1 | contig 22643 bp, 34 predicted proteins | sample 9270691 | NCBI WGS metagenome assembly JAEIGA01 (sample SAMN17057246, study PRJNA624740) | gut metagenome | biome: biome; isolation source: fecal sample | host: Bos grunniens | place: China: Xizang | collected 2019 | reverse complement strand
AACGAAATTTTCTCAGGGGAGGTGTGATTATGTCCTTAAAAATTCCTGTAGTGGATAGGGTTTCCGCTTATCCTGGGAGAGTAAAATTAACACCTGTTACAGGTGAAACAAATACATACACGATGGAACGTGCAGACTCACCTATTACAGAAGGTACTCTGATTAACAAAGCATTATTCGACAACAAAGCATATACGGTAACAAGTGACACCACACTGTATGTATCAACAGTGGGGGATGATGCTAACGGTGATGGTAGTTCTACTGCACCATTTCAGACAATCCAGAAAGCGATTGATTCTGTCCCTAAACATTTAGGTGGTCATACTGTAACAATCGAAATTGAAGCTGGTACATACGAGGAGCGATTGGATGTAAGAGGTTTCTCCAGCGGTAAGCTGATACTCGGTGTATACGGTAGAAGTACAACAATTCGAGGAATCGCAATAAAATATAGTTCTACGATTGTAACAAACATTTCTTACATCACACACGCAGATGGGTTTAGTGGTAACTTGTTTGATGTTGACGACAACAGTAGTGTGTTGATTAACCAGGGTATTACATTTGATGGTACAAACGGTGGTCTGATAAGTTGTCTTTACGCAAGAAACAATAGTGTGGTTAGTGCTAGTAGTGGGAATAGCATTACCGTGAATAATTCTTTCGCTGCGATAGATGCCTCTAACGGTGCTAGAATTTCGCTTTCAAGATTATATGGTAGCGGAAATTATCTCGGCATATCGGCTAATACAGGTGCGGTTATCAGCTACGAAAGTAGCACTCTTGCTTCGAGCGAGGGCGATGTCGCATCATCTGGTGGTCGAATTTTATACGGAAGTGGTTCTTTCAATCTTTCGGCTGCAACGGTTGAGTAGGAGGTGTTTTGATTATGGCAGATATTAGAATCGACTATATTGGTGAATTAACTGACGGTCAGAGTGTGACATTCATTGCACCTTGTAACTGCAACGAAATTACTGGTTTGAAAGTCTACTACTTTGTCGGTACTGAAAGGACAAGTAAATCGTTCACCATAAGAGATACAATGGGGAATGATTTAACTGGTATCGGAAACTTGTTTAAAGCTGGTGCTTATGTCCACACCATTCTTGATACAACAAATGGTTATGCTTATTTGCAGAACGCAGCTACAAACGGTTATTTGAACCAGAAGCTGAGTAGTGTACCTACGATCCGAGTAGGTACAGATGCACCTGACGATAGTATTGGTGAGGACGGCGATATTTATATTCAGGTGGTGAGTTGATATGGCAGCACCTAGTTATAAAAGTTCGATTGTATGGGGAAGTATTCTCGATGTGGATAAAACACACAAAGGGAAGATTGGTCTATACATAAAAACGAAAAACACAAACACACAGACTACTGTTACTACAGAAATCTGGTTTCAGAGTATGTATTGGACGCTCGACACGAGTAACACGCTGAAAGCCGATTGGGATGCCACAACAGCCACAACCTCACAGGGTTCTGTCACAATCGACAACCTTGTGGATGGTGTTACAAATGCTGGTTCGGGTTGGAGTGACAAAGCAATGGTTCTTATCAAGACCATGACAAAAACCTATGACAGGGCGAAAAATGTCGTTACAAAGGATTTTGCAGCGAGTCTGACAGGAATCTCGGGTATCACAGGAACAATGTCTGTAACGGGCAAATTCACGATTCCAGCACTTGCCACATACGTCATTGATTACGATGGGAACGGTGGCTCGAACGTACCAGAGAGTCAGACAGGTGTATACGGTGGAAGTGTTACTCTGGCTGCGAAAATCCCAGTAAAATCGGGTTTTGCTTTCATGGGTTGGAGTACAACGAAGAATGCTACAGAAGCCGAATATCAGCCTGGTGGAACGTACACAGGTACAGCATCCGTAACACTGTATGCAGTGTGGGATGAAAGTTCAAACTGCCATGTAAAAGTAGACGGTGTGTATAAAGCTGGAATGATGTATGTGAAAGAGTCTGGTAGCTATAAATTATGTCAGATTTACTCCAAGCAGAATGGAGTTTATAGATAAACAGGAGGTAACTAAGTATGGGACATTTACATGATGTAATTGATACCGAATCGCATTTCGTTATTGATCCGATTGCGAAAACCGTAACAGGTGGTCCCAAGATTTTAATTCAGAGGGACCACGCCTCCGAACGAATTACATTTGAAGTACCACGATACATAGATTCTCACGATGTAATGGATTGTAACGTAATCGAAGTGCATTACGATAACGTGGATGCTAAAACGAAAGAGAAATCTCAAGGTTATCACATCGTCACAGATAAAAAAGTGAGTGATAAATCGGATGATAAAGTGGAATTTACATGGCTGATTGATGCTCTGGCTACGAAGTTTATCGGTGCAGTAGAGTTTTCTGTACGTTTTGCCTGTGTGAATAATTCTATCGTGAATTATCAGTGGTTCACAGCCGTATGTAGCTGTATTAAAGTACAGGCTGGCGTATTTAACTCCGACGCATCGAGCGATACATCGTTACTCGACGAGGCACTCACATACATCACGATGCGAGATATTCTGAAAGACAAGACCTACCGATTGTACATCCTGGACGGAGAATTGATGTTGGAGGAAACGGTATGAGTGTAAGAAAATTTTTAACCGACGAAGATGAAAAGAGAATCAAAGAAGAACTCAAAGAGAGTGGCGTTGGTACATCAGTAACTGTAAAAGGCGTTGCTCAGAGTACCGAAGATGGTGGCGTTAACTATGTGTACTTTAGCGACGGTAAAAGTATCGAGATTCGAAATGGTAATAAGGGTAGCAAGGGCGACACACCTGTTAAGGGTACAGACTATTTTACAGATTCGGACAAAGCCGAAATTGTAAGTTCTGTGCTTGCTAACTTTACAGATGCAAGTGAGGTGGCTATGTGATGAGTGATTATGTAGTAATGCCAAAGAATGATTGGCAAAACATTGTAGATGCAACCAAAAGCAAAAGTGGTACAAGTGATAAATTAAAATCTGGAGAAGTAGCACCGAAGATTTTAAATATCAAAACCGAGCCGACATTACAAAACAAAGTCATAACCGAAAACGGCACATACACCGCAGACAGTGGGTTTGACGGATTAGGAGAAGTTACGGTTGAGGTTGAAAGTTCTGGTGGTTCTAGTGATTTGCATTTTAGCGAAACAGAGTTGTTTACAGAAACATTGATTATAGAGTAGGGGTGAATTGATTATGATTACAAAGAATTTGAAAAATTTGATGCTAGGTTATTTGTGTAATTATACTTCAAATGTTCCTCTTGTGTTTGAAACTGGAATAAAAAGTAATGCAAGTGTAAATAACTATGCGTTTACGCCTAGTAAGTTGACTACAACAGGCAGTTCCGCTGGTCAAGTGGCTTGTTTTTTAGGCGGTGGCACAACTAAAGAAACAGAAAATGATTATAAACTCGAAACAGAATATTTTAGTGATTTTACTAAAGATTCATTTGTATTAAGTCAAAATCTTAACCATGACCTTGATGTTAAAAATGTGAATATACGCTATATAGCAACATTTACTAATAACACATCAAGTGCCAAGACTGTTAGCGAAATCGGATTGTATTGGTGGCATTCAAATTATAGAGTTTTACTGTATAGAGAAACCTTTGAACCAGTAACAATTGCATCAGGTGAAACAAAAACATTTACCATTGTGTTGAGTTAAGATGTAACCCATGTACTACAAGAATGTATTGGGATTCTTGTTTGTTGTGGGTTATCGACAATTCATGTACTACAAACAAGCCACAGGAGAAAACACGCTATGAAACTTCTACTCGAAAAATTAGTAAAACTGATTGATGTGAAATCAATTATGACACTCACACTCACGATGGCTTTCGTCGTACTGGTCTGTCAGGGTGTGATTGACGGTGATAAATTTATGGCTATCTTCACGATGATAGTCGGATTCTATTTCGGAACACAATCCATGAAGGGGTAGTTATCAATGGACGAAGTACAATTCTTAGGTTATTTGGTACTGGCGATTATTACCCTTGGTGGGTTCGTCGCCGTAATTATGAAGATTACCCAACCGATTAACGATCTGAGGGTTGTAGTTCAGGAGTTGCGAGATTGTATCAATACTCTCAAAAACGATAACGCCACTCAGAACAAGAGATTGGACGAGCATGGTAAAGACATTGATGCTTTGAAAATCGAAGTGGGAAATCTGAAAACAAAAGTTGAAATGTATCACAGATAGGAGGTACATCTTATGAAGAAAATCGCACTTGATTGCGGTCATGGTCTGAGAACGGCTGGTAAGCAGACACCAGACGGAATCAAAGAATGGACACTGAATGATAAAGTTCGTAGAAAAATTGTGAACATTCTGAAAGACTATGACGTGGAAATCATACATACGGACAACAACGAAGGTTACACAGACGAATCTCTTTCTTCCCGAAGAAAAAAGTATCTGAATGAAGATGTAGATGCGTTCGTGTCAATCCATCACAATGCTTTTACAGGAACATGGAATAATGCTACAGGCGTTGAAGTGTTTGTCGACAAGAAGTCTACCGAAGCCGACCGTAGACTAGCCGAGGCTATCCTTACTAGACTTGTAGATTATACAGGAATGTACAATCGTGGTCTGAAAGCTGAAAATTGGGCTGTAATCAATCAGAATCAGATTCCAGCCGTACTCGTAGAAGGTGGCTTTATGGACGGTACTTCGGACTATCGCTACATCACTTCCGACACAGGACAGACGGCTTATGCGAGAGCAGTAGCCGAGGGGCTGATTGAGTTTCTTGGGTTGAAAAAGAAATCCGAGGATGTACCATTCTGCATCCGAGTGGATAAGGTTGACGAGGACGACACGTTGAATATCAGACGTGAACCTAGCTATAAATCTGAAATCACAGGCAGACTTGCTTACAATGACCCGAACGTCTACACAATTGTAGATGTGGAACGTGGATGGGGTAAGCTGAAAAGTGGAATCGGATGGATCAACCTGTTCTACACAAAGCGAGTTTAAACTGACATCGCTATTTGTTATAAAATTTTTAACATATACTTGTATTGTGGATAACTATGTGATATTATTACCACATCAACAAATAAAAAACACCACCTCGAGGGTGGTGTCTTATATAAGGCGACTTCTTAGTGGTGTTGGTAGCACTTGCTAAGAACTTGGTCCACCGACATGAACCGTCACGCCTTGCTATTTATTTGCACAAGACAAGTATATAACAAATACTGTTTCGTGTCAATATGGATAAGCAAAGTTTAAGCCGATTCGGGTGGTAAATCCGAGTCGGCTTTGTTGGTTGGTTAGTGAATGCGAGGTCTGGTAAACCTCGTGGTAGTTACCGTCTGGTAAACGGTGGCTACAATACAACTAAATAAAGAAATTGGGTAACCTGATTCGAAAAACGATTTCGAGTGAGGTCTGGTTTTCTTTACGATTTTTTAAGGATGCCGTCCCAAAAATAAAAAAGTCTAAGATGGTTCGTTTTTGAAAACGGTCGTCGTTAGGCTCTCTTAAATGCACCCTTTTGGTGTAAATATATTACCAGAATCCACTTGATTAGTCAAGTACCAATAACTAAATATCTGAGAGGTTGTTTTCCTACCTTGAAACCTCTATAAAATAAATCGGTGTTATGAGCCAGAGCGTGGTAGGTCTGAAATTCATACGGCTAGTAGCGTGAACCTCTTTCCACATAAGCTACTAGAACGATAGCACGGCTGACAGCACCGTGTGTAAATAATATGCTATGCGGAGGAATCTACTAACGTAGACGGCTAATCACCGATCCAGTGTGGAAACTCCATCTAGTTCGTTGGCTGGATTTACGAACGTTGTACCCCTTAAAGGTGGGAATACAAATGATGGTTTAATTACGAAAGAGGCAACTGATAACGGCTCGTCCCAAGACCGTGAAAGGTGTGGTAAATCCCATTTTCGTGGGATTACTCTGCCCTCCTCCAGTCTGAACCCATCCCGTGAATGGTGACTACTCACTACCTGATTGTCAATAGGTAAAACGAATTATTTGGAGGGCATGAGTAAACAAATTATAGGGGTGAATTGCGAAGCAAGAGGGGAACGATGTTCCCCTAATACCTAGAATTTTGAGAAATACATAAACAATAGTTGACATTTCTTCAAAACGTGATAATATAAAATCATACACATGAACATGAGTATGAACATGAACGTGAGTATGAGTATTTATTTGCACACAGGAGGAAACAATATGATTATCGCAGTTTCAAACCAAAAAGGTGGAGTGGGAAAAACAACCACAGCCACGAATTTAGCCTACGGACTACAGTTACGAGGTAAGAAAGTTCTCTTAGTTGATTGTGATCCACAGGGGAACAGCACGGACACATGGAGAGCAGATGTATCGGATGGTAACGCTACACTCTCAGACCTGTTGTTCTTCAATGAACCGTTCCAAAATTGCATCCAACACACAGAAATCGGTGATATTATCGCAGCCGATGATGTTTTAGACGAAGCTACGGCGCGATTAACAGGTGTTGCTGGATATTTTAGATTGAAAAACAGATTAGCACCTTTAAAAACATTATATGACTATATTATTATCGACACACCACCAAACTTAGGGATTCTTCTACAGAATGCTTTGATTGCTGCCGATGGTGTTATTGTACCTATCACGAGTAGTAAATTCGCCGTAGATGGTATGGGGCGATTCATCGAAACTGTGGATGAAGTAAAAGCTGAACCAAATCCACACTTGAAGGTGTTAGGATTGTTGTTAGTAAAATACTCGGGTCGTAAGGTTCTGGCACGAGAAGTGAAAGATGCTCTACCAGATATTATGAGTCAGCTTGGTACAGGTGTATTTGAAACTGAAATTCGTGTGGACGAGGCGATTGAGCAATCACAAGCATCACAGATGCCCGTAGAAATGTATGCACCGAAATCCCGAGCAACAGAAGATTATATGAAGTTTGTCGATGAATTTGAAAGAGAGGTAAAATAACAATGGCAAAGAACGTGCAGAGAGAAAGCAAATTTCCAGGATTGATGAAAAACGTACCTACAAGCACACAGCCTACTCATGTGCATGAGTATGAACAGGTACATGAACATGAGTATGAGTATGCACCGAAAAAGGAAATTAGAAGCAAGCGATTAAATCTAATCATAAAACCGTCCATGAGTGACAGATTGGATCGCTACGCTAAAACCAAAGGAATCAGCAAGAACAACCTGATTGAAAACATGATTGAAGAACTTCTCACAGGTGAAGGATTCTAAAAAGAACCCCGTAGGCTAATCTACGGGGTTTTTATATTGTGACACAAAATCATCCACCGACACATTCAGTACATCACATATCCTAAGAGCGACATAGAAGTCAATCACTCTTTGTCCACTCTCAAGACAAGAATAGTACGGCTGCTGAATGCCGATTTGTTCACACATCTCCATTTGTGTTATTCCTCGCTCAGTCCTAATCTTCTTGATGAATCGACCAAACTCCGCATTAACTTCTTTCCTAGGAAATTTCATAACTACCTCTCTCTTTCTTTCTGTTCATTTTAGACTATAGCATGAAAACAAAGTGTTGTCTAAATTGTTTGATTTGTACAAACATTTGTTTTCTTCTTGAAAAATTCAAAAACTTAAATTATATTATTACTCACATATAACAAATAGTGATATGTGAGGTATTAAGTATGAACGTAGTATATCCAAATCTCAACAATCAAATAATGGAGAGTAGAACTTCTCTCGACAAATTGTCTAATGTCATAGATTGCACCATTGAAGAACTAGAGCAGAAACTTCAAGGTATTATTCCGTGGCTATTATCTGATGTTGTGAACATCTGTGTATTTTTTAAACGTACAGATGCGGAATATTTGTTTGTCCAATTGGACAATACCATACACAAACTGGAAAGTCAAGAAAATTTTGGGAGTACATAACTATGTGTGATATTTGTTTGAGAACGACGTGTCACCCGAGTTGTCCCAACGCACCAGAGCCACCGAGCGTATTCGTATGCTCTGGTTGTGGTGACACGATTTATGAAGGTGACGATTATTATGATGTACTAGGTGAGCAATTCTGCGAGGAGTGCATCAACGGTGCTAGGAAGGAGGCAATCTATGACCCTTACTAACGATAATTATTATTCAAACGAGGCGAATCTCGAATATATGAGTGTGTCACAGTACAAGCAATTTTGTTCCTGTGAAGCGATGGCTATGGCTGAACTAAAAGGTGAATGGAAACGTCCGAAATCCACGGCATTACTCGTTGGTAGCTATGTGGACTCATGGTTTGAGGGAACGTTGGATGAGTTTAAGAAAGAAAATCCCGAGATTTTCAAGCGTGACGGCACTCTGAAAGCCGATTATGTGCAAGCCGAAGAAATCATAGCACGAGTTACGAGCGATGAAGTTTTCATGGAGTACATGAGTGGTGAGAAACAGAAGATTTTCACGGCTGAAATGTTTGATACGCTGTGGAAGATTAAAGCCGATTCATTCCATCCAGATAAAATTGTGGACCTGAAGGTGATGCGATCCATGGAACGTATCATGGGAAAATCATTCGTGGAACATTGGGGTTATGACTTACAGCTTGCTGTATATGCCGAAGTAGTAAAACGTGCTACAGGTATAGATTTGGAAACATTTTTAGCCGTAGTAACAAAACAAACTCCGTCCGACATTGAAGTAATCGAAGTACCAAAATGGCGACGAGAAGAAATCTTAGACGAAGTTAAAAAACATACACCACGATTCGTAAAGATTAAAAAAGGATTGCTTGAACCCGAGCGATGTGGTGTATGTGAATATTGTAGAGCAACAAAGAAAATTAAAGAGCCGATTGATTTTGAGTTAGTTGGGTTGTCCAACGCAGAGAAAGAGGCTCTTTTTGGTGGTCTATAATATAACAAATAGCGATATTTAAGGAGAAAAGTATGGCAGTAACAATGATTTGGGGAAGTCCTGGTTCGGGGAAAACCGTGGCTGCGACAGCACCTAAGAATGAAAAAATCTTACTTTTATGTTCAGACAATTCGTCCGTAGTCTTGAATATGTTTGACCGACCAAATGTGACAGTGGAACGTGTGGAACACTGGTTGGATCAGGGTGATGGTGAGAATTATTTCACGAAACAGTTCGAGAAAGCACTTGCGTCGGGAAAATATACTTTGATTGTTGTAGACAATCTTACTGACATTAAAGAAATGGCACTGTTGGAAATCGACGAACAGGGGAAAATCAAAGACATCCGTCAGATATATCAGGTGGTATATATGGCCATCAAACGTTTGACTCGATTGGCTGCGAATGCTAAATGTCATGTCACTTTCACAGCTTGGGACGATTCGGAAGAAATTACGAAGAACGACGGCACTCTGGCACTTCGCCATTACCCTAACTTACCTAAGAAAATTTTACCACAGGTTTTAGGTCTATGTAATATCGTAGGTCAGATGGCTAAAACACTCGACAAACAGGGTAATATGCGTTGGTTTTTGATTACTGAGGACTCTGAAACACGTTATGGTTGCAAGGATCAGTTGAAGGGTCGTAAGGCTATTATGCCTGAGAATCTGTATGAGGTGTAACGTGAAGAAGAAATTCATTGAAATTTACACAACGTACATAACTCGACCTGGTGCCAGTGATTTGCTCGATTGGATGATTAGCACGGATTTTTTCGATGCACCAGCCTCAACACGATTTCACGGCAACCATAGAGGTGGTTTGTGTGAACACAGTATTCACGTTTGGGAAGAACTTATTCGATTACTGAAAGCATATCCCGAAATCCGAGTAACGGCTGAATCGGCTGCGATTGTGTCACTGTTACATGATTTATGTAAGATTGGATGTTACAAGACGGAACTTAGAAACAAGAAGATTGACGGTATCTGGCGTTCCATACCAGAGTATGTGTTCAACGAAGATTTCAATTTTGGTGGACACGGTAGTAAATCTGTTTTCTTGGCTCAGAAATTTATGAATTTGAGCGACCAAGAGGCTGTAGCCATCAATTGTCACATGGGACCATGGGATAGAAACCCGAACGATTACAGTATCGGTAGTGCGTTTGAGGCTTATCCGTTGGCATGGCTGGTCCATGTCGCAGACGAATCAGCAACTTATATCAGAGAGAAAAAATAAACATACTCATACGCATGAGTATGAGTATGAGTATACATATAAAATGGAGGTATTTAGTATGGCTTCATGGACATTCGATCCATCACAGTACAAAGAACAGAACTTCGCACTCATTCCTGTAGGAGATTACAGAGTACGAGTTGCTGACGTAGTAGAAAAAACATTTAAGAGTGGTAACAGTGGTTACGAAATCACATTAGAAGTGAATGGTTTTAACAGCAAGGTTTGGTTTTATCTGATTTTGGATGCTACAAATCCAGCACAGACAAACCAGAGAATCGGTGATTTCTTCAACTCGTTTGGAATTACAAACCCAGCTATGGGAACAGGTAAACAGTGGATTGGTGCTGTAGGTGCAGTACGAATCAAACACGAGGAATACAACGGCGAGAATACTGCGAAAGTAGCTTACTGTATCGCTCGTAGTCGACAGGAAAAATTAGCACCTTGGAAAAATACCAACGGTGGTACAACAGTAAGTCAGGCTGCACCACAGCCTACAAACAGTGTGGAAATTCCAGCCGACCTCCCATTTGAGGTGTAAGAATGGTTGAAGATATGACGGGTAGACGTTTCGGAAGATTGAGTGTTCTAGGGCGTTTCCATAGTGGTAAGAGGGCTGCTTATTGGTGGTGTAGATGTGATTGTGGGAACGAAGTTGCCGTCAATAGTCACCATCTGAGAGTTGGAAAAACTAAGTCGTGTGGTTGCCTCAAGAACGAATTATCTTCGGAACGCATGACTCGTTCAAACTACAAACATGGCAAAAGTAGAACTAGGTTGCACCGTATTTGGGTTGATATGAGGAAACGATGTTCCAACTCAAACCACTGGGCGTATCAACGATACGGGGGACGAGGTATTTTCGTTTGTGACGAATGGTCGAATTTTGAATCATTCGAACAGTGGTCCGTCCGAAATGGTTACTCCGAAACACTTACGTTGGATAGAGAGAACAACAACGGTCCTTACTCTCCAGAGAATTGTAGATGGGTTTCACGAAAGGAACAGAGTCGTAACCGATGTAGCACTATCCTACTAGAGTATAAGGGTGAATGTTTACCACTATCTGAATGGGCTGAGAAATTAAACATGAAATACAGTACCCTATACGGCAGAATTTATCACTATGGGTGGTCTATCGAAAAAGCCTTGTCTACTGATAGTAAAGGTGGTGATTGTCACGGAACTACGAGATTATCAGTTTGATTTGCTTAAAAAATCAGTGTTGGCTATGAAAAGTGGTTACAAACGCCCACTGATTGTTAGTCCGTGCGGTTAGGTTCTGGGAAATCGTACATCTTCGCAGAAATGATCCGACGAACGAAAGGAGAAGTGTTGGTGCTGACACACCGACAGGAATTGAAACGACAACACGAAAAATTATTGTCAGATTTGGGTATCACAAACGCTCGAGTCAGCATGATTCTGACCGAAGCTAACCGATTGGGAGAATACCCGAAACCATCACTGATTATTGCCGACGAAGCACATCTATCTAGAAGTAATTCTTGGATGAAAGTGATTGAGTATTACAACACATACACGGTCGGCATGACGGCAACGCCATGTCGATTGGACGGAAAACCGTTAGGTGATGTTTACGATTGTCTGATTGAGGGTGTAGACGTTCGTTGGCTGATTGAAAATAAACGTTTAGCACCCTACGAATATTATGCACCAACCCTCGTTGACACGAGTAATCTTCGAGTTGTAGCTGGTGATTATGTAATTTCCGACCTAGAACAACTTATGAATGAGAGGGTTATTTATGGCGATGTCATTAGAGAGTATAACAAAATTGCTCAGGGCGAACGGTCTATCGTCTATTGTGTGTCGGTCAAACACGCCGAACGAACCTGTGTCGCTTTCAATCAATCTGGAATCCGAGCAGAAGTATTATGTGCTGACACTCCACAGAAAACACGGCAGACAATTATGGACGATTTCCGAAGTGGTGTGATTACAGTTCTTTGCAACGTTGGAATCATATCGGAGGGAATTTCCATCGACGAAGTATCATGTTGTATGTTGCTGCGACCAACGGAGTCGGTTGCACTCGGAATACAACAAATGATGCGTTGTATGAGATATGCACCTGGTAAAACGGCAAAAATCATAGATTTCGTAGGTAACTACACTCGTGTTTTATTGCCAGATTCGGAAAGAACGTGGAGTCTTACTGACAGCATAAAGAAACGTAAGCTGACAGACGAGAACGGTAATTTTTATATCCGTTGTTGTCCTGAGTGTTTTATGACGTTTAAAACGGCTAGTGTTTGCCCTTACTGTGGTGCAGAATATCCACTGCATACGAGAGAAATAAAAGCACATGAAGAAATTGAACTCGCTCGGATCACAGAAATCGAGGCTGAGAAAGTTGAGAAAGCTAAGAAACAGGCTCGTATGGAACAGGGTATGGCTCAGAGTTTCGAAGAACTTGTAAAACTTGGTAAGAATAGAGGTTACAAGAATCCGAGTTTTTGGGCTGCGAAAGTGATGCGAGGTAGGAAAAGATAAACATACTCATACTCATGAGCATGAGTATGAGTATGAGTATGCGTATGCGTATATGCACTTGGAGTGACAAATGAAAATGTTATCGTTATTCTCAGGAATCGGTGCTTTCGAAACGGCACTCGATAACTTGGGATTGGACTATGAACTCGTAGGTTACTGCGAGATTGATAAATATGCTAGTAAGTCTTACTCGGCGATCCACAATGTTCCAGAGAGTATGAATCTCGGTGACATTACGAAAATCAACGAGAAAGAGTTACCGAAAGATATTGATTTAATTACATACGGTTTCCCATGTCAGGATATTTCTTTGGCTGGTAAACAGAAAGGTTTATTCAACGAGGATGGTACTCAGACTCGTAGTGGATTGTTTTTCGAAGCACTCCGAATCATCGAAGAAACTCAGCCACGAGTTGCTATCGCTGAAAACGTGAAAAATCTCGTTGGTAAGAAATTCAAGGAACAGTTCGAAATAGTCTTAGATAGCTTGGAAAAAGCTGGCTATGTGAACAGGTGGACTGTGTTGAACGCCAAGGATTTCGGCGTTCCACAGAATCGTGAGCGAGTGTTCATCGTGAGTATTCGTAAAGATATTGACGACGGATTGTTTGAGTTTCCACAGGGATTCCCATTGGAGTTGCGACTCAAGGATGTGTTGGAGTCTGAGGTGGATGAAAAGTTTTACCTAGATGTGGATAAATCGAAAATTCAGAAAATTGGAGAAAACTATTACTACCCTGAATCCGAACTAAAGGTAAACACTGTTTGTAACGTGAATCCTTCTGGTAGAGGTCAGAACGGTACGGTTGTCGATTCTGAGGGGCTGGCTAGGACAGTGACTATTGAAAAAGGTGAGGGTCAGAAAATTCTCGTTAGAGATGAACCCGTCAGACTAGGAAACATCTACGGAGAACAGTTCGGCACGGGATATGCTGGTAACGTGTGGGACAAATCGCCTCTTTGTCCCACACTTATGACGATGCAAGGTGGCAACCGTCAACCATTAGTCACAATCGAAGAATCGCATTGTGTTGTTCGTGAGAACAATTATCGTGGTCACGATATAGCCGTAGTAGGTGACACCATCAACTTTGAACAACCTGGTAGTAAAACTAGACGTGGGAGAGTAGGTCACGGGGTTGCTCAGACTCTTAATACAGCACCACAACAGGGGGTAGTAGTCAATGAGTGAGATTATTAGAGTTGATATTCCGCAGACGGTATCCGTAAGGAAGTATCCTGTTGATTGTAAATTACTATGCCAATGTTTGCGTGAACACAAAAACTTATCTGGTTTTAGTAACAGGGAAATCTCCGAAACATTATATGTACCAATAACAAAAGTCGAACACTGGTTTCGACAAGATGATTGTTTCTCAATCCCAGAACCCGAATTATGGTTGAAGTTGAAAACGTTATTGGGTATTACCACGGACGAGTTTGACGAATCTGTTATGACGTTTGAGGAAAAAGATGGTGTGTATGAGAAATCAGAAAGACACTATCACGAGGATGGAATTATGCCTACATTGACAAGCACTTCGGCTGGTGTAGAAAAAATCATAACCCGTGCGGATGAACCATTCATCGTAGCAAGCCGTGGTCGAAATCCAGAAAATCCATCGGATCGTACTGTCGGCTCACCTACAGAACAGAGATTAGAACCAAATAGTCAAGGTATCGCTAATACACTAACAACCGTTTTGAAGGATAATTATGTGGCTGAACCACAACCACAGTTACGAATCCGAAAACTCACACCGAAAGAGTGCTATCGTCTGCAAGGCTTCAGTGACGAAGCATTTGCGAAAGCCGAGTCCGTATGTTCGAACACACAGCTTTATAAACAGGCTGGTAACTCCATCTGTGTACCAGTGTTGGAACATCTTTTCGAGAATCTGCGAGTGTATCTGACATGAATCCAGAAACAATACTCCAGAATCAAATCATAGTCGCTCTCTGTCAGAACGGTTGCGTAGCCCGAAACCACACAGTAGGACAGTTCTACACCAAATATGGTGCTATCGTGAACATCGGACACCACGGGGAATCGGACATTTTCGGACACCGCATCTCCGATGGGAGAGCGATTTATATAGAGGTCAAATTGCCAGGTGAGAAACCTCGTGACGACCAAGAAAAATTTTTAAAAGCAATGAGTAAAACTGGTGCGATAACAGGTGTGGCTCATAGCGTGGAGGAAGCACTTGAAATCGTTAAACTCACCATGTAAAAACTGCGAAAAAAGATATTTGGGTTGTCATTCCGAATGTCAGGACTATCTGGATTTTCGTGTGAGGAGAGAGAAATATTTAACCGATAGAGCCGAGATAGTCCGACTAAACAACGATTTATGGGCTGTCGGCTCAACTATGAAGAAAAGGACGTACATGAATGAAAATTATCGTTTACGACATTGAGGTTTTCGCCCACGATTGGATTGTTGTTTTCTACGATATATCCGAAAACAGGTGGTCGGTGTTCCACAACTTCAACAACGGTGTGCGAGATTTTATGTTGCAGCAAGGTATATTGTTGTGTGGTTTTAATAATAAACACTACGATAATCATGTTCTGAAAGCTATCTGTTGTGGTGCATCACCAGAACTCGTGAAAGAAATCAACGATTTTATCATCGTACATGAGCGACAGGGATGGGACCACTGGTTTCTCCGTGAGAATAAATTTTGGTTCGATAGCTTCGATTTAATGGACGATACACAACTTGGTACGTCCTTGAAACACATTGAAGCACACCTCGGTATGGATATTGAAGAATCACAGGTTAGTTTCGATATTGACCGACCACTCACACAGGATGAAATTGATGATACGATTTTTTACTGTAAGCATGACGTAAAAGCTACGGCTAAATTCCTGACACTTCGTAAAAATTATCTCGATTGTAAGATGAACTTGGGTGCTATGTGTGGAACACCACTTCCACCAGAGAAAGCACTGTATTTCACGAATGCAAGACTTGCTGCGAAGTATTTGGATGCGACATACGTTGAACGTTTTGACGGTCGTGATTATGTTTATCCGAAGAATCTTAACCGTGATATAATTCCACCCGAAATTCTGGCGTTCTTTGAACAGATATGGGATAAAACTATATCCGATGTAACGTTATTTAAACTCAAGTTAGAAATTGTGATTGGTGGTTGTCCATGCACTTATGCTTGGGGTGGTGTTCACGGTTCACTGACTCAGTATCACGAGAAAGCGACTCCGACACGAGTTATTCAGAACAGGGATGTGGGTTCGCTTTATCCGAGTTTACTCGATTTGTATAACTACATATCTCGTAACTGTGCTGACCCAAACAAGTATCGTAACACGAAAAACGAACGCCTTGACGCTAAGAAACGTGGCGATAAGAAAACAGCAAACACACTAAAAAACCCACTCAACGTAACGTCAGGTGCTATGGATCAGCCTACAAATCCATTGTACGACCCACTGAACGCACGTTCCATGCGAATCTCAGGACAGTTATTCTTAACGGAACTGGTTATGGAACTTCTACAGAAGTGTACTACATTCAAACTTATCAATTTTAATACCGACGGTCTTGCTTATTCTGTCGATAAAGCTGAGTTACCTATTGTGGATGCTATCTGTGCTGCGTGGGAAAAACGTACAATGTTTGAACTTGAAACCGACAATATTGATGAAATTTGGGTTAAGGACGTAAACAACCTTATGTTCATTGACACCAAAGGGAAAATTAAAACTGTCGGAGGCTACCTTAACTACGGTATCGCCGAGAAAGGTGCTTGGAAAATCAACAACGATTTCACAATCGTTAAGGATGCCGTTATCGCATATTTTGCGAAAGGGACACCTGTTGAAGAAACAATCTACGGTTGCAATGACATTTTCAAGTTCCAGATTATAGCGAAAGCTGGTGGTGGTTACAAGTCTGTATTCCGAGTGCCACCTAACTTCGAGCAACGTAAGAAAGCGTGGTCGAAAGAAAACAGATACCGTAACGATAAAGGTGGTTGGTATCACCCACCGATGAAGTGGTACGACTATGATGGTCCCCGTTGTGAAGTCCAGAGGGTGAACCGTGTGTATGCGTCCAAGAATCCGAATATGGGGACTCTCGTGAAAGTAAAACCAGATGGAACGGTTGGTAAAATCGGTGGACTGCCAGATAGCTGTATCATCGACAACCGAAACAGATTGACGATTGATAGCGTGGACAAGAGTTGGTATATCGCTCTTGCGAAGAAATATATTAGTGATTTTTTAGGTGTATGAGTATGAACATGAGTGTGAGTATACTCATGTTCATGTGTATGAGAGGTAAATATGAATTTTAAGAAAGCAACTTTATTCTTATTGGGGATGTGGTGCATCCTTAGTGTTATCGTGATTACGTTCACGGGGTGTGATACCAGTAATTATCAGTGGGTAGACACCACTTATAACTTCGACCGAGCAATCATCGAATTACCAAACGGCTATGTGATTGACGGTGAGGTTGAAAGCTGGTGTGATTACGAGAACAGCGACCAGATACAGGTAAAAATTAAAGGAACAACCTATCTCGTGCATAGTAGCGATGTGGCGTTGATTTCCGAGTAACTAAAATTATACCCATGTTCATGTGTATGAGTATGAGCATGAGTATGTTCATAAGAGGAATATGAAATGAGTAACAAGCTAAAATCAAAATACAAAAAGAAACCAAGTGACATGACGCTTGGGGAAGTAGTCAAGAGAACAGGCGTTAAGATTGATACACTCAAGGAATACCTTGTGGCACGACAGGATGAAATGGCTGACGAATTTGAGAAAGATTACAACGATAAACTCACGAAAAGTCAGGACTATATTGCTGCGAACCATCTTCTCATCAGTTTTCTGGCCATCAAGAAAGCCTACGGCTACAAGAAAGCATTTGGTAAATATCTGGACGTAATCAATGAGTGTCAGGACGAACTGAACCGTAGAGGTGTGAAGGATGTTTACGAAGAAATGAAACGTTTAACTGGCAGAGAAATCTGCTTTGACAGTGAGGAATTGAATCGTGAGTTTGGTTTTGGAGATTAGTGAATTTGAGAGAAAAGTCGTTCAAGAGTTACACCACCAGGACGGTTATCAAAAGGGTACGGCAGTAGCTTTAGGGTGTTCCGTGAGTAGTCTGGTGAGATACATCAGTAATATTTTCAAGAGAACAGGGTTTGATCCACGAAAAGTGGAGGACAGAGTTGAACTGTTGGGACTCATACCGACAGGTATAGGATATAATCTGACGGCGAAAGAAAAAACTGTAATCTTAGCCTGTTGCGACTACAGTATGAATTTGTTACAGGTAAGTCGAGTGCTAGGCTATCACAAGAACTCGATTTGGTATCTCCGTAACAGCATACAGAAGAAAACAGGATTGGACGTTCGAAATTTTTACGACCTCATTAAGTTACAAAAAATGGTACAGAACGATTCATACGAAGTGGAGGAACAATGAGTTTAAATTCATTCGAAAAACGATTCATTCAAATTGTGTGTGATTGCGATTTGAATATATGCAAAGCTGCAAAGGTTATGGGTATCAATCGTAATTGGGCCATCAGCACTCGCAAGATGATTCTTGAGGAAACCGAGTGTGATGTTACCAGTGTGTCTGGAATGGTGACACTTTTAACTTTATATCTGAATCAGGAAATCCACTACGATGATGTGGACATCTCTAACTTATCTGACCTTGAGAAAACGTTTGTATTCGAATATGCGAACTGTGATATGAACGCATCACAGACAATGTGGAACATGGGTCATGGCTCTCACGCCCATGCCGCCTATATCATAAACCGAATCCTAGACAAAACAGGATTCGATATTCGAATATTTTATGACCTGTTATCAGTGCGAGAATCATTATTACGTCAGGGAGGAAATGATTTATGGATGGAGTAAAATTAAAAACTTGCCCGTTCTGTGGGTGTGATATGTTTGTGTCGTGGGTGAAGCGTGGCTACAGGGTGGAAGGTAAACACAAATTCCAGTGTGCATTGAACGGTATTCATCTCTCAACATACTTCCAGAAAGAGAATGCCGTTGAGTCATGGAACAATCGAGAGGTAAAACATTATGAGCGAAATAAAAGATAGTGGTAATCGCCGTGAATTTGAATCTGGTGCTGTGAGGGATATGCCCGAAGGTAAGGGTCGTTGTGACCTCATGCCTCTCGGTGTGGTTGCGTCCTTACTCCAGCAGGATTTCATTATGAAACGTATTCAGAAGTTTCAGGAGTGTGGCTACACATGGACTTTGTATGACGTACTCCAAAAGTTTGCCGACGACGAATACAAGTGTAGCATGGAAACACTGTTACTCGAAGTAGCAATCCATTTCGAAGATGGTGCGAAAAAGTATGGTGAGAACAACTGGCAGAAAGGTATCCCTACCTCATGCTACATCGACTCAGCCATCCGACATTATCTGAAATATCTGCGTGGCGATAAGGACGAAAATCATGCTCGTGCTTTCGTGTGGAATATCATGTGCTGTATATGGGAGGTAGATTATCATGGCTAAAAAAATAAAAGTCTGTTGGATTTCGGCTGGTGTATCGTCGGTTGTTGCTGGATATTTAGCGAAAGATGTAGATAAATACATATATATTGACATTGACGACCAGCATCCCGACAGTATGCGATTCATAAAAGATTGTGAGCGATTGTTCGGAAAAGAAATTGAGATACTGAGATCACCTTACGGTAGCGTTGAAAATTGTATTAAGACGAGTGGCGTGATTACAATGCCACACGGGTACGCACCTTGTACGAACTGGCTCAAGAAACGAGTACGAAAACAATGGGAATACGAGAACCGAGAGTACGATATTACCTATGTTTGGGGATTCGATAGTAATGAGGTACATCGTGCGAAACGATTACTTGAAACGACACCTGAATATGAGCATGAGTTTCCTCTTATCGAGAAAAACCTTACCAAGAAAGAGGCACACGGTTTGCTCGAACGATTGGGTGTTAAACGTCCACTCATGTACGATTTAGGCTACAACAACAACAACTGTATTGGTTGTGTTAAAGGTGGTATGTGGTACTGGAATAAAATTCGAGTAGACTTTCCCGATGTGTTTGAGCGTAGAGCAAAACTAGAACGAGAAATTGGTAACTCCTGTATCAAAGGTGTATTCCTCGACGAACTGGACCCGAAACGTGGCAGAGCGAGTGAAGAAATCATGCCTGAGTGTGGAATCATGTGTTATCTAGCGGAGGGAAATTTCAATGAGTAAAACAGTAACTTTCTTCGATACCACCGACGACCTTCTAAAACTCACAGGACTCAAAACCAGAGGCGATTTATGGGCTGTGGGATTCGATCTCGACGATTGGGATTTCGGGTTCGTGTCGGATACACCGTGGGACGACGACTCACGAACATTCTATCAGGTGTGGCTTCTCGACCGTATGGATTGGTACTGTGTCGGCTACCGTCACACCGAGTATAACGGTAAACACTATTACCTAGCTTATCATAGCTGATAATTTTATGTGCATACATATGCTCATACGTATGCACATACTCATACTCATACCCATACTCATACATATAACGGAGGCTTACCATTACTATGTACGACATCAACCTAATCAAGCAACGAATCTCATGTGTGGCTTACGCTCAGCGAATCAACCTACCGATAAAAAATTCAGGCGACCGATGTATTTCGCCGTTCCGTGACGGTGCGAAAAATCCGACTTCGTTCTACGTTACGGACGACTATTACTACGATTTCGCCTCTGGCTCTGGTGGGGACGTTATCGACTTCTGTGCGAACTACTCCCACCACGGCGACCGTGGTGCAGCCATCCGAGAACTCGCTGAACTTACAGGTGTAGCAAGCGACAACCAACCATCATCCGTCGAGTGGCTCACCTACACCAACAATCTCAACGCAAAAACTGCGTACTATCATTCTCAGCTTACGGATGCCGACCGTAACTACCTTCATTCTCGTGGTTTATCCGACGACGATATATCACGCCTTATGATCGGTCGAGTTACCGACGGCTCACTCCGAGGCAGATTATTCTTACCTTATTTTTCTGGACACAACGGCTACGTCTGTTATTATGCCACACGTTCCATGCCAGACTCAGCATATCCAGAAAACAAATACATGAAACAAAAACGTGACGAACACTGTCAGCATTTACCGTGGGGCTTACAAACACTCCATCGTCAACCTACATCGGGGAATCACGACACGCTTATTATCGCCGAGGGCTACTTCGATGCCGTGGCGTTCGAAATCCAAGGCTATCCTGTACTCAGTGCTATCACAGGGCGATTCTCGAAATCACAGTTACCTGTCGTACTATCCGTAGCCCGAAAATTCAACCGAGTTTTTATCGTCTATGACAACGACTCCGTAACTCACGCTGGCGAATCTTTCGCTCACACTATGTCGGATATTTTAACACGCAACCGTATTCCGTTCGTCGTCGGTACTGTACCACCACCTTACAAGGACATTTCCGAGTATTACGCTTCGGGGGGCGACCTTTCTCGAATCATCAACGCAGCCGAGTCAGGCGTTTCATACATCGCATCCAGGTTCACCGACTTCGACGAACTCGAAAAATATATCTATTCCGTGGCTCGCCACACCAAGCGTTCTGCTATGGATTCTCTGCTCGAGCATCTCATTCGTGTGACACCTTTCGATTCCAAGCGACTCACGAATTTATTCCGTGCTGCAACCACAGCACCACCAGAAACCATCGTTGCCGACGAAATCATGCGTGAACACAATCTCATTTACGTTCCGTCTATCGGTTTTTACGAGTATGACCGTGGTCTGTGGAATAAAACTCTGGACGGTGTTATCAACGGCTATGCCGACCGATGCTACGGTGAATTTTCTACGGCTAACCGTGTGTCTGCGATTACAAAACTACTGAAAACCAGAACCCACCGTGAGGTAAATTTCAATCAGCAACCTGTGTGGAATTTCATCAACGGTACGTTGGAACTCGATACAGGCGTGTTCCGTGAGCATAACCCGAACGACTACTGTAGTTTCCAAGCCGACTATCCGTACAATCCTGACGCTACCCATCATGCGTGGGACCAGTTTATTCGTGATGTTACGGCTGACGACCCTAAGAAATCCGAGTTACTGCAATTCATACCAGCTTACACGCTCATGCCACATTGCAAGTTCGAGAAAATTTTCTGTTTAGTCGGATCGGGTGGTAACGGTAAGACTCGATACCTCGAAATACTCCGACGACTATTCGGGGATGCCAACGTCACGAACATCAAGCCGTTGGGATTTTTAAAGGACTTCCAACGAATCCTACTGTCGAACTCGCTTATCAACATTGCTGGCGAGATTAAGTCCGACCTTTCTGGCGTGGAAGAAACTCTCAAGGAAATTTCTTCGGGTGAGCCGATACTCGCTTGCTACAAGGGTGAGCAGTTCGTGTCATTCACACCGAGAGCAAAACTTATTTTTGCTATGAACGATACTCTGAAATCGGGCGATACATCAAACGGGTTACTGCGACGACTTATCATCATCGACTTTTTAGTCAGCTTCGTGGATTTTCCTGACCCGAACAATCCATACGAACGCAGCAAGGATGTGGATATTCTCGATAAACTCAGCCATGAACTTAACAGTGGTGGTATTTTTAACTGGGTTTACGACGGCTATAAACTTCTTAATACTGTGGGTTACTTCACCGAAACGAACGACCAAACGGAACTTCTCGGTGAGTTTAAGCGTGTGAGCAACCCAATTCTCGTTTACTGGGAGGATAATCACGACGACTATCCAGCCGAGATTATTTACGACCAAATTTATGGCGACTATCTCAAGTGGTGTGGTACGGTGGGCGAATCGCCAGTTTCATCCCAAAAATTTCATGGGGAACTTAAAAAAATTTT
>JAEIGA010004063.1_pt1 | contig 22645 bp, 19 predicted proteins | sample 9270691 | NCBI WGS metagenome assembly JAEIGA01 (sample SAMN17057246, study PRJNA624740) | gut metagenome | biome: biome; isolation source: fecal sample | host: Bos grunniens | place: China: Xizang | collected 2019 | reverse complement strand
TTCTGTGCAGAAGAAGACTTTGGATTTGTTCCTTTGGAAGTTCAAGCATGTGGTCGTCCTGTGATTGCATTTGGCAAAGGTGGAGCATTAGAAACTGTTATTGATAATAAAACAGGTATATTTTTTGAAGAACAGACTCCTAATTCATTGGCAGATGCAATTTTGCGTTTTGAAGAATTAGACAAAAATGGAACATTCCAAAAAGAAGCAATATTAAAACACGCAAATTCCTTTACTGAAGAAAGATTTCAAACTGAGTTTAAATCCTTAGTGGATAAAACAATAGAATATACAAAATATAGGTAGATAATAGACACTTATTATTATTTCAACTATAATGAAGATATGACAACGCAAGAATTTGAAAAGTATTTTAAAGACAATTTTCATAGAACAAGTTCCTTTTTATCAGGTTTTGTTTTGATGATTGTTGATTTTATTGGTTTATTTTGTTGTATAGGCCTTGCATTTTTAATTGTAAACTTATTTAACACTTCAGCAATTAACTTTAGGTCTTTCGTTTACTATGGTGCATACTTTCCTCTTATTCTTGCTGTTTTTTATGCTGCAGGACTTTATCCAGGTATAATGATTTCTCCATCTGACGAAATTAAAAAGATTTCTGTATGTTCATTTTTTTGTCTTGTAGGGATTGGAGTAAGCATAATTCTAGAAAAAAAAGCAAACACAACTTCCTTATTTTTTAACTTTGGTAAAATTGTTGAAGATTATGAAAAACTTGGTGTATGTATTGCACTTGGAGTTGCAATTCCTTTTATAACAATTGGCTTACCTGCTTTGCGAGAAATTGCAAGACATCTTTTTGGTCATTATAAATGGTGGGGTGTTCCTGCTGTAATTTATGAAACAGACGGTTCTTCAAAAGAAGTTGTTTCAAGACTTATTAAAAGAAAAGATTTGGGATACAAGCCTGCTATTATCATTTCAAGTACAAAAACAGAACAATCTGAATTCGAAGGTATTCCTATTTTCAATAATAGTAAAGAATTGCTTGAAATTATTAAAAAATTAAATGTAAAAGTTGCAATATTATGTGATTATCTTGGTGAAAAACATTCTATAATGACTTCTTATAGATACACTATTTCTGTATCTAAAAATCAAGACTTTTTTTCATCTACAATTCAATTAAGAGATATTGGTGGAATTATTGGACTTTCTTCAACACACAATTTGACAAAAAAACAGAGTTTATTTGCTAAAAGACTAGTTGATTTAATTTTAATTTTAATGTTTTCCCCTATTCTACTTCCTGTTACATTAATTATTTCAATTGGTGTAAAAGTTTCATCTCCAGGACCTGTTTTCTATGGACATAAACGAGTTGGTAAAGATGGAAAAGTTATTAAATGCTGGAAATTCCGTTCTATGTATAAAAATTCCCAAGAAATGTTGGAACAGATTTTAGCAACTGATCCAAAAATGAAAGAAGAATGGGAAAAAGACAGAAAATTTGTAAATGACCCACGCGTAACTAAATTTGGAAAATTCTTAAGAAAAACAAGTTTAGATGAATTGCCTCAGTTGTGGAATATTTTTGTTGGTGAAATGAGTTTTGTTGGTCCAAGACCTGTAACTCAAGAAGAACTTGAAAAATATGGTTCAAATACAGATTACATTTTATCAGTAACACCAGGATTATCAGGAATGTGGCAAATATCAGGCCGTTCTGATACTGGATACGAAGAAAGAATTAACCTTGATACTTATTATATTCAAAACTGGTCTTTCTGGCTTGACATTTGGATTATTATTAAAACAGTTTGGGTTGTCATAAAAGGTAAAGGTGCTTACTAGTATGAAAAAATCTTTTATTTTCGTATTTTTCATATTTTTTATTTCATATTGTTTTGCAACAAGTCGTTATCAAATAACAGATGTAACTTACGATTTACAAGGTTCTACAAGAGAATATGTTCTTGATACAAAAATAAAAATTGATAAAGAAAGAATCTTTGACAATGAAGAAAGTTTACTTACTTACATTGAAGATTATAAACAAAGACTTGATAATACAAGAACTTTTGAAAGTATAAATGTAGATTTTACCGTATCAGAACCAAATGAAGATGATATTTGTTTTGTTGAGCTTTTTGTAACAACAAAAGATTCTTTGCATTTTTTAGCAATGCCTTACCCTTCTTTTAACTCTAACTCTGGTTTTAAATTTAAATTAAAAGCAAAAGATACAAACTTCCTAGGTTCCATGGAAGAAATGTCTGGTGATTTAAATTTTGCTATTGAAACAGAAGAAAACAAAGACCCTGAATATAAATTTGGATTTAATATTGATTTTGATACGCCTTTTAAGCTTGGATTATTAGATGTAAATTGGATGAACAGCCATGAATTTTCGTACACAATTGGTGAAGTAACTCCAGAATGGAACTTAAAAACAGGCTTAGAATTTGTTCTTCCTTTAGAAAAGTGTTCAATTAATTTTAATTTTTACCAATCTTTTATTCGTGACTTAGATTATGAAGAAAAAGATATTAATGGTGAAATAATCAATTACGGAGATGGAACTTATTTTGTTGAAAAAGCAGAATTTTCCATACCTTTTATAATTCAAGATGTAGCCAATTGGGGAAAAATATATTACAAACCATATATGGATCTTGTTTTCAATTGGGACTTTGACGGTATTCATCCAGAAAATAAAGATTTAACTAGCCCAGTGATGTCTATAGGACAAACAATTTCTACTTCACGAGTAGACTGGATTGAAAATTTCAGAACAGGCTTTAGTATATCACTTACACAATCTTTTTCTTATAACTTTTACAAAAATGACTTTATACCTGGTATAAAAGGAGAATTACAAGCCTTTAAGTCATTAAAATATTTAGGATTATGTACAGATATTTATATGTTTGCATATCTTAATGGAACAGAAAAAATAGGTGGAAGACTTAGAGGTATAAGAGACGACCAATATTTTAGTTCTGAATCTGGGGAATCACAGTTATACGCATGTGAAACACCTGCAGCAATTGTAATTAATTTTGATATTCCAATAAAATTATTTGCAACAAATTGGTCAAAAGTTCCTTTGATTAATAAAATTTCATTAATGAAATATTTTAATTTTGAACTTCAAGTTTCACCATTTATAGATATTGCTCTTACTCACAATAAAGCAACAGATTCTAACTTTTCATTAAAAGATGGATTTTATGCTGGTGGTTTAGAAGTATTAGTTTTTCCTCAAAAATGGAAAGGAATGACAGTTAGAGCAAGTCTTGGTGTTGACTTAGGGCGATTACTTCTTAAAGGCAAAATTAACCAAGACTGGCGTGATTCTGTTTCAAAATACGAATTAACAATCGGTTTAGGACTTCACTACTAATTAATATTCAATTCTTGCAATCGTGTATTAGCGGCATCTCGCCAATATTCTTCAGGAGAATAATCTTTTAACACATTATACATTTGCTTTGCAAAAATTGGATAATCATTTTTTTGAGCTTGTTCTGCAAATTGATAAAAGCCCATCCAAACACTGTTGTTTATTCCCCATTCAATAATATCAGGATATAAGGAAGCTTCTTCAAATAATGCACCTAAATTAGTGTATTTAAATTCAGGATTTCTGTTAGAAACAACACTTAAAATTTTTGTAAATCCAGTTAATGCACCTAAGGCACTAGTATGTAAAGATTTTTGTTTATGATTTTTAGATTGATAATATTCTGATAAAGAAATATAAGCATTTAATAAATTAAAATTATCTGCTCTGTATAATTTAAAAAATCTTTCTAGTGTATCAGAACTTGTTCCTTTTAAAGTTCTTTCCATAGCAGACATCATATTTTCATCTTTGTAAAAAGAATCATGAGCAATAATTAATAATAAATATTTTTCATATTCTTTAGTATCATTGTCCATTAAACTTAAATCTGCTAAAGAATAAAGAATATTATATTTTTCACTTGGAATATCTAAAATATCAGATGTTTTTAATGCAGATGAATAATATTTTTTAGCAAAATTATATTCACCTTCTAATTTATAAATATTTCCTATTAGATAATCAGCTTCAGGAAAATCTTTTTGTGTTTTTATGTAAGCTAATAGTTTTTTTGCTGAATTTTCAAAAAAATCTGTTCCTTTAATTTTATGATATCTATTAAATATTTCGATTGCATCAAAATCTTCTCTATCTTTTAATACTGTAATTATAGTTGAAATATCATCACCAACATATTTTACTTCAGCAGGTTTTAGAGAATTTTCTAAAGTATAAATTTCCCATAATATTTTATTTTTTCTTGACTCTTTTGCTTTTAACGCATAATTTAATGCGTCGCCATATTCTAAATTATCAAAGGCTTCTATAGCTTCTTCTAAAATTCTTTTATCATCAAAGATATAATCTGGCTTTTGTAAATTATTAGCAAAAACAAATGAATATATTATAAAATAAAATATACAAAAAAACTTCAGTTTCATAAAACACCTATTTATAAAGAATTTAATTCTTCTCTAAATATTTTATCGGCATCTTTTGTATCAATCGTTCTAACAATTTCACCTTTTTTAAAAATAATTGCCTTACTTCCTGCACCTGCAATACCGATATCAGCGTGTTTTCCTTCTCCTGGGCCATTTACAACACAGCCCATTACAGCAACAGTAATATTTTTATCTAATGACAATAATTCATTTTGCCATCTATCAACAAAACCATGAACATCAAAGCCTACTCTACCACATCTTGGACAAGAAACAATTGTTACTCCTCCTGTACGCTTTCCGCATTCATGTAAAATTTCACGACCTGTAATTACTTCATTTTCTGGTGTAGAAGAAAGACTTACACGAATTGTACTACCGATTCCTTCATTGATTAATTTGCTAAACGCCAAAGTAGATTTTACAACTCCTGTAATCAAAGGGCCTGCTTCTGTAACACCTACATGCAAAGGAATATCATACATTGAAGCAAAAGTTTCATTAGCATCTATTGTCTCTTGAACAGAAGATGCCTTCATACTAACAACAACTTGATCAAAATTTAATTCATTAAAAACGCTTACTTCACGGATTGCAGTTTCAGAAAGAGCTTTTGCTCTAGTCATTTTTCCTTGTTCTACAAGTTGTGCTAAATCTTTTGGCAAACTACCGGAATTTACTCCAATTCTAATAGCTGCGCCTTTTTCTTTGCAAGCATTTACAACAGCTTCAACTTTATCACGACTACCAATGTTACCAGGGTTTATTCGAATCGCTGCAACATTACCTTTTAGACATTCTAATGCAAGTTTATAATCAAAATGAATATCAGCAACAAGAGGCATAGATGTATGTTCAGCAATTTTTACTAATGATAAAGCACTTTTTACATCAGGAACTGCAAATCTTAAAATACTACAACCTAATTTTTGAAGATTATCAATTCTATTCAACAAATCATTTAATGCAACATCATCTTCATAAATATTAACAATTTCTTCTTTCCACATTGTTTGAATTGTTATGGGTTCATACCCACCAATTCCAATTCTTTTAGTTTTTCCTGAGCCACCAATAAAAACAGTTTTTGGTGTTAAAAATTTATTTTCCATAACATAATTATACTACAAAAAAAGCAAAAAAAAAAGGCTATTCCCATCATACGACAAGAATAGCCTTCCAATATTAATTATTATTAGCAAACAATCATTGAGAAAACCATAGCGAACAAAGCAACAGTTTCACAAAGACCAACAACCATAATATACTGTGCAAAACCTTTTCCTGTTTCTCCAAGAGCATCAGAACCAGCAGCACCAGCTTTTCCCTGTGCTATTGCAGAGAATGCCATAGCTAAACCAGATGCAAATCCAAGTCCCAAAAGGAATCCTGGATCTTTAGAAGAAGAAATCATTGATTGCATAAGTAAGAAACCATAAATTGTTTGTGTAAGTGGAGCACCAGCAAAAACTGTAAGAATAAAAGGAGCAGGTTTGTTATTTACATAACAACGTTTCCATGCACCAATTGCACCTTGACCAGCAATTCCAATACCAATTGCTGAACCTAAAGCAGCAATTCCCATACATACAGCAGCACCAAGCAAACCAAAATTCATATTTAACTCCTTAGAATTATTTTTTTATTTATTTTCCTTTTCTGCAAAAGGATTATATTTAAAACCAGACCATGACATGCCTAAATGAGTAGAAAATTCCAATGTATTTAAGCGAACACCATGAACAATAACAGACAATAAGTTTAATACCATATTCAAGCCATGACCAAAGGCAATCAATGCAACAAACGCAATAAATGTTATTGCATGACCCAATAATGGACCTGCCATTTCATTTACTGTATTAGAAATTGCAGAACCAGCTAGACCAACAGCCCACAAACGAATGTATGAAACTATATCAGAGAAAACATTAACAACACCAAGTAAAACTGAAATAATATTTTTACAGCTTTCAAGAATTGATGCTCCAATATTTCCTTCATAATTACTGAATATAAAACTTAAAGCAAAACCACCACCAACTAGTGCAATTGCAATAGTTCCAACAGGAATATTATTAACCACAAGACCTAGAGGGAATAATGCTGAACTTACAACCATTGAAAGTACAACATAGAACATACCCCAAATCTGAAGCAAGGAACCAAATTCACCCAAAACTTTTAAAGATTTTCTATTCCGTGCCATTCCTTTTAAGTGAGCAACTGATAATTGCAAAAAGGCTAATGTAAAACAGAAAATTTGTAAGTTTTGACCAGTAGTTAAACCTACTTCAGTATTCCATGGCAAATATAATCTGTAATCAGAACCAGCAGCATTAGAAATAGGTGTAATTGATAAACTTGTAAGCCAAGCAGGAAGTTGTTCTGGTTTTAATCCAAACCAAGTACAAGTAACAGTTCCCCATGCAACAGTTGACAAGCCTAACAATAGTAAAAGTCCCATTAATGGTGAAACAGATTTTTTCTGGAATAATGATTTTAGAACCAATACTAAAGACGCAACGGTAACTAATAATCCATATCCGCCATCACCAAAAATCATTCCGAAGAACACACAGAAGAATAACAAAAACCAACCTGAAATATCATATTCATGATAACCAGGAACAGTTCCTAAGAAGTCAGTCAAAGGATAAATTAAACTAACAAATTTATTATTCTTTAACTTTGTAGGAACATTATCTTCTTCTGTTGGATCAGATGCAGCCATAGCCCAAGAATTCTTAGTCACACAATCTTTAAGTTTATCAAAACTATCGATAGGAACATAACCTGTAAGCCATGCTAAATCTGTTGTTTTTCCAGAATTTTCTTGCCCCATTCCTGAATAAATAGTTTCAAACTGAATATCACTTTCCAAATTAGATTTAAAATTTTGAATCTGAGAAATATAAACAGTTTCAGATTTTAATTCTTCTTCTATTTTAGAAATTTCAGCCTCGTTATCTTCAACTCTTTTTGCCAAATCTTTAGTAGAAAGAACAGGCATAGGAACTTCAAAAGCTTCAGGAGGTAATCCTTCAGGTCTATCTTCTGATGCATCAATAAGCAAGAAACGAACAATTTTCTTTATACGATTAACGCAAATTGTAGTTACTTTTTCATCAATAAGATTATACTTATCTTCTGGTATTTCATACATTTTAAATGAAATTCCCTTTTCTTTTAGATAAGCAAAATCATCAATATCAACTTGTCCCCAATTAGCAAATCGTTCTATTTCTGCAGCATCACTTGCAATTTCTTCCAGAAGTTTTTTCTTTTTATCTGATATATCAATAACATGCTTACATTTTGCTACTACTTCATCATTAGAAAGTGTTTTTACAGCAGAAGAAAATGATTTTTTCTTTGCAACTTTTATATCAGAAAGAATTGCATTCGCTGCAACTGCATTATTAGATGCTTCTTTATAAAGAGATAGTTGTTCACTTGAACCATCAATTTGTTCCAAATGAACGACACCTACTTTTTTTAACTGCAATAAAGCATCTTTACGTTCTTTATTTAAAACAACAAGGGAGACTTTTTTCATTGGTACAATCATTCAGAAACCTCCTTCTTGCTATCTGCAGCAGCTTGTAATTTCTTTTTAGAGATTTTACTGCGAACAACAGCCGCAACTTGTTCATCCCCTAAAGAAACAGAAATTTTCTTTATATTTGCTTTTGTCTCTGGAATTTTAACTTTTTCAAAAAGATTAACTCTTTGAGTGGTTACTCTTAATTCTATAGAAAGCAATCTAACTTGTTCATCAAGAACTTCAGCTTCCAAATCTAAAGACAAAGCTTTTTCCATTCTATCAGCAGCCAAATCAATCCACAAAGGTGTTTCGTACAAATCGTATTCACCTCGTGCAAAATCAGCGCCTTCATAAATTGGAATAGTAACACCAGCAATATTACCAACACCTTTTTTTATATTGCTAACAGTTACCATTCCTGGTTTAAAAGCTTGTGTTTCGCCAAAAACTGAAATCCATTCATCGAATTCCTTTTCTAGCTGAACACGCTTAGCTCTAACCTCTTTTGCTTTGGCATCAATAGAACGAATTTCTGTCTGAAGCTGCTGTTTTTTGAGCGTAAGTGTAGGAAGATATCTCTTATACATTTTAAGAGCATCTTTTTGAATTTTTAGCTCATTTTTAGTCAGCTTTATTTTTGCCATAATTCACCCTTTAATTAATTTTTAGGCCAATATTTTTCAATAAGAGCTGTTTTAATACCAGTTTCAGAAGGTTCAAAACAGTCTGAAAGAATTTTCCAACCTAAATCCAAAGCATCTTCCAATGGAATATTTTTAGAAAGATCCATCATTTCTTCTTCAAATTCTTTTCCAAATGCAAGTAATTTTTCATCCCAAGAACTCATCAAAAATCCCATTGATTTCTTTTCCAATGTATCTTTGTAGTTTGCATAAAGACGAATCATACCATCCATTAAAGCACGGTGATCATCACGAGTACTACTATTAACATTCTGCTTCAAACGTGAAAGAGAACCAAATGGCTCAATACGACCACCCTTCAAATAATACTGACCTTCAGTAATATAACCAGTATTATCAGGAACTGGGTGTGTAACATCATCACCAGGCATTGTTGTAACAGCAAGAACTGTTACAGAACCAGCATTATCAAAGTCAACAGCTTTTTCATAACGGCTTGCCAACTGAGAATACAAATCTCCAGGATAACCACGATTTGAAGGAACTTGTTCCTGTGTAATAGCAATTTCTTTCATTGAATCAGCAAAGTTTGTCATATCAGTCAAAAGAACAAGAACATCTTTTCCCTGCAAAGCAAACTGTTCTGCAACAGCCAATGACAAATCAGGAATCTTCTGACATTCTACAGTTGGGTCAGCAGCTGTATGAATAAACATTACTGTTCTAGAAAGAGCACCACCGTTTTCAAGTGTATTTTTGAAATATAAATAATCGTCATACTTCAATCCCATTCCACCAAGAACGATAACATCAACTTCAGCCTGCATAGCAATACGAGCCAAAAGTTGGTTATATGGTTCTCCTGAAATAGAGAAAATAGGAAGTTTCTGAGAAACAACCAAAGTATTGAACATATCAATCATTGGAATACCAGTTCTAATCATTCTTCTAGCCATAATACGCTTTGAAGGATTAACAGATGGTCCACCAATTGCTACAAGATTTTCAGCTAAAGCAGGTCCATTATCTCTTGGGTCAGCAGAACCATTAAAAATACGGCCAAGCAAATTGTCACTAAAGCTTACTTCCATCTGATGACCAAGGAACTTAATATGGTCTCCTGTTGAAACACCTCTACCACCAGCAAAAATCTGAAGTGAAACAATATCACCATCAATTTTATTAACTTCAGCTAATGATTTTCCATAACGAGTTTCAATTTCTGCAAGTTCACCGTATGCAACATTGTCTGCTTTTACAGTGATAACGCTACCAACAATTGATTCAATTTTACTATAAACTTTGTTCATTATTCACCGTCCTTGAACAAATCCATAGCACTTGCTTGTATTGTTCCTTTTTTAGAAGCATATAAATCAAGAATTTCTTTTTCTTTAGCTTTAAATTCAGCAGTATTCCAAGGGATATAATTCCAGTCTAGGAATTTCTGTCTAAGCTGATTAAAGAACCCACGAGCATCGTCTTTATCTGTAAGTTCAAAATCAGAAGTAAGAACTGTCAACACATTTTTGAATGTATATGTCTGGCGTTCAACAGAAACAGCTGCATCAACTTCATCAAAAGAGTTCTGCTGAAAGTATACATAATCAAGGAATTCGCTCTTCATATATAGAACGAAGTCTTGTGTTGTAGTTCCTTCTTCACCAATAACTTTCATCATTTGGTTTACTTCAACACCACTCTTATAAATACTACGAGCTACAGAAACCCAATCGTTGCGGATAACACTCTTATATTTTGACCATGAACCAATTGGATCAATTGCAGGGAATTTACGAGCATCTGAGCGTTCGCGTGTAAGACCGTGGAATGCACCAACAACTTTCAATGTAGCTTGAGTAACAGGTTCTTCAAAGTTACCACCTGCTGGAGATACAGTTCCTCCAATTGTAACAGAACCTGTAGAACCATCACGAAGTTTTACATAACCTGCTCTTTCATAGAATGCTGCAATATATGATTCCAAATAAGCAGGGAAAGCTTCTTCTCCAGGGATTTCTTCCAAGCGACCAGACATTTCACGAAGAGCCTGTGCCCAACGAGATGTAGAATCAGCCAAAAGAAGAACATTCAATCCCATTTGACGATAATATTCTGCCAAAGTAACTGATGTATAAACAGATGCTTCACGAGAAGCAACAGGCATTGAAGAAGTATTACAAATAATAATTGTACGCTTCATCAATGATTCACCAGTTCTTGGGTCTGTAAGTTCAGGGAATTCTTTGATTGTTTCAACAACTTCACCAGCTCGTTCACCACAAGCAGCAATAATAACGATATCAACATCTGCATAGCGGCTTGTTGTGTGCTGAATAACAGTTTTTCCTGCACCAAAAGGACCTGGAATACAATATGTTCCACCTTTTGCAACTGGGAAGAATGTATCAATAAGACGTGTTTTTGTAACCATAGTTTCTGTTGGAGCTAAGCGTTCTGCATAACAATCAACAGCGCGTTTTACAGGCCATTCAAAACACATAGTTAATTTATGTTCGTTACCTTTTTCGTCAGTTACAATTGCCATTGTATCATTAATAGTATATGAACCAGCTGCTGTAACTTCTTTTACTGTATAAGTTCCAAGCAAAGTAAATGGAACTAAAATTTTGTGAGTAAAAGGTCCTTCTGGAACAGATCCAATTGAATCACCTCTAAGAACCTTATCCCCAACTTTTACAGAAGGAGTCCATTCCCATTTTTGAGTTTTTGAAAGAGGATCTACATAAACACCTCTTTCAAGGAAGAATCCTGCTTGTTCAGCAACAAGAGGAAGTGGATTCTGAAGACCATCGTAAACCTGACCTAAAAGACCTGGTCCTAAAACTGCAGAAAGCAAGTTTCCAGTAAAGTCAACAACATCACCAGATTTAATTCCTTGTGTCATTTCATAAATCTGCATCTGAGCAACATTACCGCGAATACGAATAACTTCACCCTTTAATTTTTTACCATCTACATTTACATAAGCAACTTCGTTCATGGCAATATTTCCGTCAAATTCAACGGAAACCATATTACCATTGATACCGACTACTTTTCCTTTTGTATCCGTCATATCGTTTCTCCAAGTATAGTATCATATATTTTGTGATAAGAATCTGTACCTTTTTCGCGATTGAACATCTTCATTCTTTGAACCAACAATAATTTGATTCCATAAGCATAAACAGCATCTATTGAAAAAATATCAAGAGGCTGCAAATTGCTTAAAACACTTAATCTGTATTCATAGAGGAATTGTTCAGCGGACAAAGGACTATCCATTCCTACAGCAGTACGAGCAGCTTGTATAATATCTGCTGTACAAGAAACAGGAATTGGACCAATATCTTTTTTTAATTTTTGAGCACGAATTTGTGCAAGAGCATAACGCAAACAACGTTCATGATTATACCAAGCATCTAAAAATGAAGAACCTGTTTTAACTTCTTTTTTTGGAGGCTCTAAAGAAAGATTTTCAATTATTGATGCTTCCTTATTACCAACAAAACGCAAACATAAATCTTTAAAATATTTTTCAGTTATTGGTAATGCAGCTTTTTCTCCAGAAACAGAAATATCAGGCAATTGTGATATTAGATAATACTGCTCTTTCACTAATTATTTCCTTTTGCAGCATTTTTCATTATTTCTGCAACACGAGGATTTAAATAAGCAGCGAATAATTCTGCAACAGATTCTGCAGAATAATCATAATATGCTGCACCGTTTTTAATACCAACTCTAAATCCACTAGATAAAGTTCTATCTGTTTTTACTTCTAATCCGTTTTGCAATTCAGCTTTTAATGCAGCTTTAAATCCTGATTCAAGTTCTGCACAATCTTTTTCACTTAACAAAACAGACAATTCTGAAGCATCAGTATTTTTTGTCCATGATTTAACAGTTTCTGAAACAAGATTTTTTAATACATCACCAGAAAAAACTTTTTCAGTTTCTGTTTGAACAATAGAATCCAATTCAGAAATCAAACTATCTCTAAAACCTAGCAACATATTACGACAAGCCTGTGTAATAGCATCTTCACTAGCCTTTTCAAGTCGTGAAATTTCAGTTTTAGCATTTTTAATCATGTCATCTGATTTTTTCTGAGCTTCTTCAAGAATTGAATTAGCTTTTTTTTCTGCTTCTGCAATTATTTGCGCAGCAGTTTGTTCGGCATTAGCAACACCATCTTTTTTAATTTTATCAATTAACTCTTGTAATTGGATATCCATTTCAACCTCTAATATATTAAAATATATATTATATTAATAATAATCATAAAAGTTGAATTTAGCAAGAAAATTATTTATTTTTAAATGATATCATCTGTAAAATCAATTACAAATTGTACTTCCGTTGTTGAACAACTTAATTCTGCAGCAATTTCTTCTATTGACTTACCTTGTTCATACAGTTTAACAATACGAGTTTTTAAATCATCTTTTAATTGAACTGGAGTATCTGTTGCAAAAACAGTAGGCATAACAATAGGAATTCCAGCATAAGAAGTTCCATCTGGATTTACTGTTACATTTGCAACAGTTTCGATAGAAGAATTATCATCAAACAATGATTTTTGAATACTATTATTTGTAATTTCTTTTCCTGCATCAGTTAAAGAAAAAGAAGATTTTGAATTTATTTCATTATTTTTATATGCATTAGCAACTGATTGCATTTTGGTAGTAGATTTCTTTTTTTGAGAAATATTTGTTTGCAAGACATTTGTTAAATTATTCTTTTGAATTTCATCATTGAGTAATTTTATTCTATTTTCTAAAAGATTAACTTTAGATTCTGCTTCTGCAATTATTTTTTTTAAGTTTTTTGAAGATTCATTATAAACAGTAATATTTCGGTCCGTATTATTATTTATATCCATTACTAATTTATTTAATTCACTTCTTGTCTTTTCTATAATATCTTCAGTTGAAAATAAACTTTTAAATTTTAATAAAAATATAATCCAAAGTAATACATTTGTAATACACAATACAACAACAAGAAAAACCACAACTTACCTCGTTATATCGATATGCTGTCCTAAATAAGATTCTGTCAATTTTTTCTTTACAGGAATTGACTCATTTTCCTTTTTTTTATTTTCGGTAAAACTATTATCAGATGACGAATGACTAGAACCATCTTGATTTAAGTTAGATAATTTATTTTGTTCATCCATTTGCTGAACCTTTTTTGCATCTTCTTTATTTTGACGAACAAAATTAGTTTGTTGCACAGACTCTGCTAATGCAGCACCTTGCTGTTGATGAACAACTTGTTTTGCAACATTGTCAATCTGAGAATACATTGTTTGTAAATCAATTGGATGAATAGCCATCTGGACCCTTTGAAACATCTACAGAAGGAGGTTCATATTTTGCTCGTTTAACAAGTGTATTTTCATACAAAAATGAAAGACTTGTAACTTCAGAACGAACTTCATCTAAAGCATCACGAACATAAACTTTTGTTCCAGGATAAACCGTTCCTTCGACTTTTACTTTTCCAACAGCTTTTAATTCTCTTAAATGTTGTTGCAAAGCTTCTATTTCTCTTGTAATTTCAGAAGACTCAGTAGAAATTTGTTCTTTTCGCTCTAATAAACGAGTAAGATTTTCTTCCTTATCGTGAGGTAAAGAACGTCTAATCTTCTTCTGATTTTCAAGAGTTCCAATATCAAGTTCAACGCTTTCTAACTCTTTTACAAGATCACCTTGAACAGTTTGCAATTCATCAAGTTTTTTCTTTGCTCTAGGGTCAACACCAACAGAAAGAACTGTATCTGCCCCACCAACAGAACCTATAGTTCTTGCACAAATTTCCTCAGTGGCAAAATAATGACCACCAATAATCTGTGCTTTTTTACCATGTAGAACTATATTTTTCATAGCAGTAACTTCGCAATTCATCAAACTATCGGTAGCAATAACATTTTCTTCAACTTCGATTTTTACTTCTTGAATAAATTTACCCCACAATGACTTTCCAGCCTTTATGGAACCTTCTTTTTTACCAAAAACACCCTGATGAAGAATTACATCGCCACCTGCATCTATATGACATTTACCTACAGTTCCACCTATATCAACAGTTCCTGAGGCTGTTATATTATAATCATCTTCAACATTACCTTTTACAATTACACTTCCTAAGAATGTAATATTTCCACTCTTAACACTTACAGTATCTAATACCAAAAGTGGTTCTACAGTAATTTTTCCATTTACTAAAAGAACTTGTCCATCTTTTGCAGCTACAATTGTAACTCCATCAGAAGCAAATTCTACATTTTCTCCTAAAACAACAGGATTTTCTTTACCGTTTTTAGCTTCTAAGTAATGACCAAACAAAGTCTTTCCGCCCTTACCACGAGTTGCAGCAACTTTAGTAGCCAATGTTTGCCCAACAACAACATTTTGGATTTTATTTAATTCCTTAAAATCCATATTTCCACTTGTAGATTCACGAGCTTTTAACTTATTAACATCTGTTTCAAAATTATATGAAATGTAAGAATCATGTCCATTTTCTGGTTCAACACCAGTTGCAACTTCACAAGGCGTACCGTAAACAGGTGAATCAACAAAATCAGAAACTTTCTGTTCATCAATTCCCAAAAGAATACCTTGCGCTTTTAAGTTTCGAATAATAACATCTGCTGTCATATCAGCACCGCCCATTGTTGGAGCATCAACAACAATAAATGCATGCATTTCGTCTTTGGTAACTTCAACTGAAATAGTTGCATCTGCAGCGGAAATATTTTTATATGTACCAACTACAACATATTCACCGTCAGTTCCATTTTTAGCCAATTTAGAAATAAGTGATTCATCAAATTTTTCAGTATCTGAACGTTTTACTTTATCTAAAATTTCCTTTATATCAACAGGTTTTCCTTCACCAACAGGAGGTAAAACTTTTAACTTAATTGAAGAACCAAAACGATGAACATAGAATAATCCATCTTTAGAAGTGATAAGAGTATCACCTTCAAATGCAGAATTTGCAAACAAATCATCACTTGCAGATTTTCGTTTTTTGGCAGCAACTTCTTGATTTTGATAAATTCGTATTTTCCAAGGTTTTTTACCAATTCCTAAAAATCCGTTACTTCCTTTTTCTACGACTTCAAATTCTAAATCATTAACTCTTGTATCCAACTGAACAGATGCGTCAGCCAATGCCTCATCAATAGTGTCTGCATTTACTTCAACACTATTTAATTCTCTATCAATAACGAGACGACGCTGCATTTCTTCACGAATCTTATCCAGTGAAACCATTTACATTATTCCTCTTCTAAAATTAGTCAATTTAGCGCGCAAACGAAGATTAGCTTTAGTATGCAATTGTGAAATACGGGATTCACTAACTTGAAGTACTTCACCAATTTCTTTAAAAGTAAGATCTTCGTGGTAATAAAGAACAATTACCATTTTTTCTTTTTCTGGCAATTCATTAATAGATTGAATAATAACTTTTTTTATCTCTTCTCGTTCGGCAATAACATCAGGATTTAAACTAGAAGGAGATTCAATACTGTCCCCAATTGACATACTATCATTATCATCGCCTGAATACCAAACTTCGTTCAATGACAAAATACTTGTACCAGAAACTTTCATAACAGTTCTGTGATACTCATCTTCTGACATATTTAATGCTTGTGCGATTTCTGAATCACTAGCTGTACGACCTAAACGAGCTTCCAAAGTCACAATAGTATCTTCTATTTCACGAGACTTTTGTCTTACTGAACGAGGAACCCAGTCTATTTGACGCAATTCATCAAAAATAGCACCACGAATTCTAGTAACAGCATAAGTCTTAAATTTTACATTTTTTGAAGGATCATATTTATTAATAGCATCTAATAATCCGAATTGACCAAATCCAACTAAATCATCAAATTCGACACTATTAGGCATACCTACTGCAACTTTACCAGCAACATATTTTACCAATGGCATATATTGACGAATAAATTTATCTCGAATTTTAGAAGATTTTGTCTTTTTAAATTCTTCCCAGAGTAAATCTTCTTCTTTTTCATCATTAATAGATGTTGTTGAAACATTATCCATAAGCATCATATCCTATTCTTTCGATAGTAAAGTACTAATAGCTTTTGCCATCAAAGCTGCATCTTTACTATCAGCATTTGCTTCTGACACAGCTTTTTTAGCATCTTCTACAACAAAACCTGTTGATTCAACAGAAGGTGCTTCTTGTACATCTTTACTAGAAGTCATTTCTTGTATATTTTGAAGTTCCTGTAAATCTGGTAAAACATCCAATTCTACAGAACCTGATGATTCATTATTCTTAGAATTATTATCTATATTTTTATATTCAACTCCTGATTTTGCTTCACTACTAGAAATATTTGCTGGATTTTCTGCTAAAGCAACAGGAACAAAACCTGAATTATTTGCATCTGACACATCTTGCTTTTTATCAACAGAAACAGTTTTTATATCAGCCCCCCAAGAATCAACTTTTTCAGGACTATCACTAGTTGCATTATTATTTTTTACTTTTTCAGCAACATCTTCTTTTGTTAACATCTGATGATTGGAACCAACAAAAAATTGGGAAGCATTATCATCATTCTGCAAAGCTTCATCTTGAATTGTAATATCAACAGTTTGACCTTCAGTTTTAGAAGAATTAACATTTCTTGAAGTTACATATTCTGCATTTTGAAATTCAGTTGAAAGAAATTTATCCCAAAGAAAAACAATTGCAGCTCCTAAAAAAGCAAAAACAAACAAAAAAATAAATGCATTAAGAAGCATTTTTAAGAATGTGGAATTAGATGCAAATCCAGAAACAAAGGAGATAAGAAAACCAAAAATAGAAAAACCAATGATAAATTTTATATTTTTCATTTTCCACCTCCCACAGTAAAAATAAAATTAATAACTCTTAAATTATACACCATAATTCGTTAAAATAACAGTTTTTTTTTATCGATTCTTTTTACTTAAAAACTTCTTTAAGAAATTAGAAACACCTTCATTTTCTGGAGCTTCTGTTTTTTCGATTTTTCCGACCACATGTTTTAAACAACTTGATGGCTTTGATGTTGGATTTACAATCATAAAAGGTTTTTGTCTAATTACGGAAGCTTGAACTGCTGGGTCATCATATACAAAACCAATATAATCAACTTTATAACCTAAAAACTGTCCAACAATTGTGATAATTCTATCAGCAATGCGTCTTCCTTCATCTGCAGAATGAACACGATTAACAAGCAATTTTAAATTTACTTGTCTATCTACAATTTCAGTAGTAATAATTTTAATTATACCATAAGCATCTGTAATTGCAGTTGGTTCTGGTGTTGTAACAACATAAACTTCATCAGCAGCTGCAACAAACTGCAAAACATTATTAGCAATTCCAGCACCTGTATCAATAATAATTATATCTGCATTACCTAATGTACTAAATTGCTTTGCAAAATATTCCAACTCTTCAACATTTAAGTTTGCTATTTTAGAAAAACCATTTGCTCCAGCTATAAACTTAATACCAAATTCTGTATCAAGAATAATTTCTTTCATGGTTTTCTTTTTATTAATTACATGCATCAAATTATATTGAGGAACAACATTTAACAAAACATTAACATTGGCCATTCCTAAGTCACCGTCAATAAGAATAACTTTTTTTCCTAATTGAGCATAAGCAATTGCCATATTTACAGCAATGTTTGTTTTTCCAACACCACCTTTTCCACTTGTGATAGCAATAATACGAGTTGAATGTTCACCTTTTGAATTAGTTTTTTTCTTTTCGGTAAAATTTCCACCAACAAGTTCGCGTAATCCTTCTGCCTGTTCTTCCATTAATTTACTCCAAATTTATCTTCTATATGTATTCTATCAACTTGAAAATCTTCAAGACGAACTAAAAAATCTACAACTTCAGCTCTTTTTATACACTTACCTTGTGCAATTTGCTGACCATTAGTTATATAAGAAACACTTTTATGAGAATCAAAAAGAACACTAATTATATTTCCATACTGTTCTGACTCGTCACATTTTGTAATTATAACAGATTTATAACCAAATGGCTCATAATTTCTCATAATATTTTCTATATCTCTAGCTTTTGTTGAAGCACAAACTGCAAGATAAACATCCGGATTCATTCCTTGAACACTTAATGTCATTTTCATTGCACCTAAATGTTCTGCATCATTAGGACTATAACCACTTGTATCAATAAAGATTGCATCAACAGCACTTTTTACTTCTTCATAAATAAATTTAACATCTTCTGCTTTTTCTGCTTTTTTTACAGTTATATTTAACAAATCACCAAATCTTGCTAGTTGTTCAAAGGCACCAACTCTCATTGAATCAATTGTAATAAAACAAATATCAACTTTACGACCTTGTTCTTTGTTCTTTAAAATATACTGAACAGCTAATTTTACCAAAGTTGTTGTTTTTCCAACACCTGTAGGACCAACAATAATTCCTACATAAGGTTTTCTAAAAACTTGTTCTTGAGCAATATTAATTGATTCTCCAATCCAATCAACAACCTTGCGTTGAACAATATCAAAATCTTCTAATTCTTCAAGAGAAAAAGATTTTTTAATTTTATCCTTTATATAATTAATATATTTTAATGAAAATTCATTTCTATCTAACAATTCTTCTATTCTTGAAATAGATTTATGAGTTTCAGAAGAAGCATTTGAAGAATCATTCATTTTTTGTAAGAGTTCATTCATTTTAGAATCTAACTGATCAAGCTCTGATTTTATTAACACAGACTCTAATGTGGAAGTTGGTGTTTTCTTTAAAATTTCTTCTCTATTTTTTGCAAAAGTATCTTCTTCTGATTGAACTTGATAATAAACTGTCAAATATTCCTTTTGGCAAAAACCTAAAAATCCACCTTTTAACACTGGTTTTGTTTTTATAATATTATATGTATGTCCAAATTTTCCATACAAAACAGAACGAGCTTCTTGTATATTTTTTACTGTAATCGATTGTAGCGGTTTTTCTGTATACATTTTTATCTTCCATCCTCATCTGTAATTTCGCCAAGCACTTCTAATCCTATGTTATTTGATGCCGCTAAAATTTCTCTATCAGAAATAACAACAACCCCTGGCATCTCTCGTTCAATAGAATAACGAACCAATTGTCTAATAATACTAGAACACATTATTATTGGTTGATACCCCATTGCATGAACAGACGTAATCGTTTTACTTACTGCTTCAATCCATTTTCTTCCATCCACAGGGTCAAAAGCTACGAAAGGTTGTGAACCATCACTTGGCGATTGTGCATAATCCAAGAATTTTTGAGACCACCCTTGTGACAAATTTACAACCCTAAGTTTGTCATCTTGATCAACATATTGTAAACAAATTTGAAGTCCCAAAGCTTCTCTGACTTTTTCTATCAATTCCCATGTATTTTTTGTAATACCTCCAAAGTTTGCAAGGGCTTCAAGAATAGTAACCATATTTCTTATAGAAACTTTTTCATGCAACAAACCTTTCAATACTTTTTCAATATCACCGTATGTAAATCTTACCTTATCACCGTTTAATACTTCATTTACAACAATAGGATTTGTTTCTTTTACAGAATTTATTAAGATATCAACTTCTTGTCTGCCTAAAATTCTTGCAGCATTACCTCTGATAATTTCTGTAATATGAGTTGCAATAACAGTAGGAGGATCAATAACAGCATAACCTGCTTGTTCAGCCTCTGCTCTGCGTTCTTCAGGAACCCAAATTGCTGGCATTCCAAAGGCTGGATCTTTTGTTACTTCACCAGGAATTTCTTCTGTTACAAGTCCTGTGTTCATACACATATAATAACCAAGACGCAATTTGCTTCCGCCAGCTTTAATACCTCGAATTTGGAAAACATATTCATTTGGTTCCAAACTCATATTATCTATAATTCTAATTTTAGGAACAGGAAGTCCAATATCCAAAGCGCACTCCCTTCTAATTCTTGTAATTCGTTCCAATAACTCAGCGCCTTTTTCTTTATCAACAAGAGGAATTAAAGCAAAACCCAATTGCAATTGCAAAGGATCTAATGGAACAACTGCATCATTTTCTGGAGCAGTAGCACCTTGTTGAGAAGAACTTTTTTCAGCAGCTTCAGCAGCTTTTCTTTTTATTTCCTTATCTTCTTTTGCTTTTGTCATTTTAAAACCAAACCAAAACAGCAAAGCACCCATTGGAACTAATAAATACTGCGTATGATTTCTTAATGCAATTCCCATTAACGCTAAAAAAGCACCAACAATTTCGTAAATAATTCCATCGATAGAAAATTCTTTTTTAATCTTATCTGTAAGAGTTTCACCAGATTTATCACCAGTAACAAGAATACCTGTTGCAAAAGACAACATTAAAGATGGCAACTGACTTAACAAACCATCACCAATTGTTAAAACAGAATAAACAGATAAAGCATCAGTAAAGGACATATTGTTATTTACCATTCCAACAATAAATCCACCAACAAGATTGATAACAGTAATAAAAATACCAGCTTTAACATTTCCTGATACAAATTTGGAAGAACCGTCCATATTCTGATAGAAATCAATATCACGGCGTAATTCTTCTTTCATAATCTTTGCTTCATCTTCAGTTATATACCCCTGAGAAAGCTGATTATCAATATCAAATTGTTTTGTACTCATAGCATCAAGTGTAAAACGAGCTGCTACTTCAGAAACACGACCAGCACCTTTAGTAATAACAAGAACTTGAATAACTATTAATATGATAAATATAACCATACCAATAACTACATTACTACCGCCAGTTACAATATTTGCAAATGCCTGAACCATAGCACTCTGACTACTTGAATAACCAGAAGCTCTAGCAGGAGAAACTAAAATCAATCTTGTAGAAGAAATGTTAATTCCCAAACCAAATAAAGTCGCAAAAAGAACAATTCTTGGGAATGTTGAAAAACTTGATGCACGAGGGGTATAAATAACAACAAGAAGAATTATAACAGAAAGAGCAAGATTTAATATCATAAAAAAATCTATAAAACTCTTAGGAAGGGGAATAATAAGCATTAATACAACAACAACAGCAGCCACACCAGGTATATTCTGTTGTATAAAATTGAGTACCTTTCCCCTATTTTCGTTTGCCATAAGTCCCCACCCCAGCAATCAAATATTAGTCTTTTTTTAATTTCATAATTTCAGCATAAACACTTGCCACAATAGACAAATATCCATCAGGTATTATATCACCAACTTCGGTATCTGTATAGAGCCCACGAGCTAAAGGTCTATTTTCTACTATAGGAATTTGATTATCTGTAGCAATTTTACGCATTTGAAAAGCAATCTCGTCAGCACCTTTTGCCATAACTTTTGGAGAATCAGCAACATCTTTATCATATTTTAATGAAACAGCAAAATGTGTAGGGTTCGTAATAACAACATCAGATTCTTGAACAGCCTTTGGAATATTCATTTGCAAAAGTTGTTTCTGAGCTTGCGACAACCTACTTTTTATTTCAGGATCCCCTTCCATTTCTTTGTATTCTTGCTTTACTTCTTGTTTTGTCATTTTCATTGATTCTATAAATTCTTTTTTATTAACAAAATAATCAGGAATAGCAATAATCAAAAATATTACAGCAACAATCACCAAAATTTGAGCAACCATAACTGCCATTTTTCCAATCGCAACTAAAATTTGACCATTTCGAATAACCATTAACAAAACTGGAATATCTCTTCGGAGCATTATATAAGCAATTATAATAATTATAAGCACTTTACCTATTGATTTAATAATATTAAAAATACCTTTAAAGGAAAAAAGAGTATTTTTAAAATATTCTCCAAATTTTGGAATAACCTTTGAAAAATTAGGAGTAATAGGTTTTAAGCTAAAAATCATTCCCTTATTCTGAACAATATT
>JAEIGA010004062.1_pt1 | contig 22648 bp, 15 predicted proteins | sample 9270691 | NCBI WGS metagenome assembly JAEIGA01 (sample SAMN17057246, study PRJNA624740) | gut metagenome | biome: biome; isolation source: fecal sample | host: Bos grunniens | place: China: Xizang | collected 2019 | reverse complement strand
TAAAAAACCCGAAACCGGTCGTTCTGGGCATCGCACAGAACGACCGGTTTCTTTTTGCGGCGTTTTTCATTTTCGCGCATATACTGTTCTATGAAAGGAGTGACAGCCTATGCGCAGAAGACCGATGCGACCGATGCCGCCAATGCCGCCGATACCGCCGCGCCCGTTCGCGAATTTATGCGAGATACTGGCGCAACCGCCGGATGCGGTGGCCAACGTGCGCGGGAGCGGGGCGAACCCCCGTCTCGGTGGCACGGTACGGTTTTATCAGACGCGATACGGGGTACTGGTCAGTGCCGAGGTCGTCGGCTTGCCGACGGCGAGCGGCGCGTGTGCGGGCAGGGTGTTCGGGTTTCACATCCACGAGGGGGACGCCTGCCGCGGGAATGCCGAGGATCCCTTTGCCGCCGTCGGCGGGCACTATAATCCCGACGGCTGTGAGCACCCGTATCACGCGGGGGATCTGCCGCCGCTGTTCGGCAACCACGGCTATGCGTTGTCGGTGTTTCTCACCGACCGTTTCACCGTCGAGCAGGTGATCGGGCGCACGGTGATTGTCCACGGGGGAGTGGATGATTTTACGAGCCAGCCGGCCGGCAACACCGGTCAAAAGATTGCCTGCGGTAGAATTGTGCGGCGCAACTAAAAAAGCATTCGGACACCGAAAACGGTGTCCGAATGCTTTTTTATTCCTTAAATAAATCGGTGGACAGATACCGCTCGCCCGTGTCGGGGAGCAGTACGACAATGTGTTTACCCGTAAACTCGGGGCGCATGGCAATTTCGCAGGCGGCGAACAGCGCCGCACCTGAGGAGATTCCGACGAGTACACCTTCGGTACGCGCAAGCTCTCTCGCCGCATCGTAGGCATCCTGCGTGGTGACCATCAGCACCTCGTTATATGCGGCGGTGTTCAGCACCGCGGGGACGAAGCCTGCGCCGATGCCCTGCAGGCCGTGTGGTGCCGCCTTGCCGCCGTTTAAGACAGGAGAATCGGCGGGCTCCACGCCGACCACCCAGACGTCGGGCTTCATCGAGCGCAGATACCCCGCCGTGCCGGTGATGGTGCCGCCGGTGCCGACCCCCGCGACGAAGATGTCTACCTCGCCGTCGAGGTCATCAAAGATTTCGGGGCCCGTCGTATCAAAATGCGCCTTGGGGTTGGCGGGGTTGCCGAACTGGTCGGGGATGAAGCTGTGGGGGGTGGCGGCGGCGAGTTCTTTCGCCTTTTCGATCGCCCCCGCCATGCCGAGTTTGCCGTCGGTGAGAACGAGTTCTGCGCCGTAGGCTTTCATCAGCATCTGCCGCTCGACCGACATCGTGTCGGGCATCACGATGATGACGCGGTAGCCGCGCGCGGCGGCGACCAGTGCCAATCCAATGCCCGTATTGCCCGAGGTCGGCTCGATGATGACCGAGTCGGGGACGAGCACGCCCGCTTTTTCTGCCTCGTCGAGCATCGCTTTTGCCACGCGGTCCTTGACCGAGCCGCCGGGGTTGAGGAACTCCAGCTTTGCGAACAGCTTGCCGCGCAGATGCAGCTTTTCTTCGAGCCTGTTTAGCGCGAGCAGCGGGGTGTGGCCGATGAGCTGCTCTGCGGAGGTGTACACTTTTGCCATTAGTATTCACTCCTTGCGAAGAATGGTTATCATATCATAAGTATGGTCTGTTAACCGTAAAAATACACCTTGCCCGGCTCGACGGTGCCGTATTTGACGGCGAGCAGCTCGGGCACGGTGACGAGAGTATAGCCCTGCTGCTGCAGGTAGGGGATGAGCTCGATCGCGGCATCCACCGTGGTGGAATAGAGGTCGTGCATCAGCACGATGGAGCCGTTTTTGATGCCGCTCTTAGCGCGGCTGAGGATGGTCGCCTTGTTGCGGTCACGCCAGTCGATGGTGTCCATGCTCCACTGGATGATGGGCACGCTGATGTCCTTGGCGTAGGCCTTCACGGTGTTGTTGTAGTTGCCGCCGGGGCAGCGCATGACGATGGGGTAGTGCCCGATGGCGGTCTTGATGCGCTCGGCGGCGGTATACATTTCGCTCGCAACACCGTCTGCGGAAAGATATTTGAGATTTTTGTGGTTTTGCGAATGATTGCCGACGACGTGTCCCTCGTCCTCCATCCGCTTCAGCAGGGCGTTGCTGGTGCTGCTGCCCAGCCGCGAGCCAACGACAAAGAAGGTCGCCTTGGCGTTGTATTTTTTGAGCGCGTCGAGCAGCTTGCCCGTGTGCTGGCTCGGGCCGTCGTCGAAGGTCAGCGCGACCAGCTTCTTGCCGCGCAGTCCCGTGACGTCGATGTCGGGATAGGTGGCGACCCCTTTGACCTTTTCCTTCGGGCTCAGGGCGATGATCTTGCTCTCCTGCGCGGCGATGGTGCTCTGCTGGTTCTTGATGGTTTCCTGCTGTGCGGAAATGGTTTCTTTTTGCTCCTCGATGGTGCTCTGCTGGCCCGCGAGCGCGCTCTCCTGTGAGCTGAGCTGTGCTTGTTGTGAGGCGAGCTGCTCGGATTGCTCGCTGACCGTCTGCTGTAAGGAGGCGAGCTGCTCGGCTGTTGCAGCGGACAGCCGCTTTTGCTCCTGCAGACCGAGGTAGAAATGCACCGCGAAGGTAGCGGTCACGGTCAACGCTGCCGCCGCCAGGCATGCAATGACAGCGAGCCATAGACGCTTTCTTTTACTGAGGTGCGGGATTTGGGTGGATTCGTCACGGTCGATGACAGCGGTCAGAGGGTCGGACACAGCGCTCACTTCCTTTTTATGGTGTCTGCATCCATTGTACCACGGTTTTTGCCAAAAACAAGGGCTTTTCGACAAAAACCACGAGGAATTTGCTTCCTTTCGCGGCAGGATAAAACAAAACCTTGCGCGTTTGTGCAATATATGGTATAATATGTCCATCGCGTTTGCGAAAGAAAGGAAAGAATACTATGGTTAAACCGATCGTTCTCTGTGCAGACAGCACCTGCGACCTCGGTGCTGAGCTCATCGAGCGTTATAACGTTCAAATTAGTCCGATGCACGTGCACCTCGGCGACGTGATGTACGCTGACGGCGTGGATATCACTCCGGACGACATTTATGCCGTCTATCGGGAGAAGAAGATGCTCCCCACCACCTCGGCGACCAATATGGAGGAGTATAAGGATTTCGTCACCCCCTTCATTGAGGCGGGTAACGACGTGCTGTATATTTCCCTCGGCTCGGGTATCTCCACAACCTACAACAGCGCCCGCCTCGCGGCGGAGGAGACCCCCGGAATGTACGTCATCAACAGCGGCAACCTCTCGACCGGTATGGGCCTCGTGGTCATCGCCGCCGCCGAGCGTATTGCCGCGGGTCTGCCGATCGAGCAGATCGTGGAAGAGGTCAACGCGCTGACCAAGCGGGTCGAGGCGAGCTTTGTGCTCGATACCCTCGAGTTCCTGCACAAGGGCGGTCGCTGCTCCACCATTGCGGCGCTGGGCGCGAATATGCTCAAGCTCAAGCCCTGCATCGAGGTGGACAATGAGGACTCCAAGATGACCGTCGGCAAGAAATACCGCGGCGCGCTGGAAAAGGCGCTCACCGAGTACGTCGCCGACCGTCTGAAGGATCGCACCGACATCGACACCACCCGCATCTTCATCACCCACTCGGGTATCTCGCAGGAGCGCATTGATCTGGTGAAGAGCTGTGTCGAGCAGTATCAGCAGTTTGATGAGATTCTCATCACCCGTGCCGGCTGCACGATTTCCGCTCATTGCGGCCCCAACACCCTCGGCATCCTGTTCGTGCGCAAATAACATCCATAAAATGAACTCCGCCGCCGAAGACGCATCTTCGGCGGCGGTTTTTTGTGAAATTTTGTTCGCCGTACGCGAACAAGTTGCGGATTTTCAATAAAGTTTGTCCTTTTTTTCTGTTGCTTATTGACAAAGGATTTTTGTTCATATACAATGATATTTAATCACCCTTTTTGCGTATGAATAAAGGGATTAAATACATATTTTTGGAGGAATGAGACATGGCAAGAGTATACAATTTTTCCGCAGGTCCGTCGATGCTGCCGGAGAGCGTGCTGGCGAAAGCCGCCGCAGAAATGATGGATTATCAGGGCTCCGGACAGTCCGTGATGGAGATGTCTCATCGATCTAAGGTGTATCAGGGCATCTTCGATGAGACCGAGGCGCTGTTGCGCGAGGTGATGGAGATCCCCGACAACTATAAAGTGCTGTTCCTGCAGGGCGGCGCGTCGACGCAGTTCGAGATGATTCCGATGAACCTGATGACGGGCAGCGGTAAGGCGGACTACGTCGTGACGGGTCAGTTCTCTAAAAAGGCGTACAAGGAAGCCAAGCGCTTCGGCGAGGTCAACCTCGTTGCCAGCTCGGAGGATAAGACCTTCTCCTACATTCCGAAGCTCGACCCTGCGACCTTCACCCCCGACGCGGATTATTTCTACATCTGTATGAACAACACCATCTTCGGCACGGTGTACCACGACCTGCCTGAGACGGGCGACGTGCCGCTGGTGGCGGACGCTTCTTCTTGCATCCTCTCCCGTCCGATCGACGTGTCTAAGTTCGGCATCCTGTATGCAGGTGCGCAGAAGAACATGGCTCCCGCGGGCGTGACCGTCGTTATCATCCGCGAGGATCTGATTGGCAAGAACGACAATCTTGCGACGATGCAAAACTACGTCACCCACGCAGAGAACGGCTCGATGTACAACACGCCGCCTTGCTACTCCATCTATATGATGAAGCTGGTGCTCGAGTGGATCAAGAACGAGGTTGGCGGTCTGGATAAGATGCTGGAGCGCAACGAGAAGAAGGCGGGCATCCTGTACGACTATCTCGACAATTCCAAGCTGTTCAAGAACCCCGTCGCGAAAGAGGATCGCTCGCTGATGAACGTACCCTTCGTTACGGGCGATGCCGATCTCGATGCGAAGTTTGTCAAAGAGGCCGCCGCTGCCGGCTTTGTCAACATTAAGGGTCATCGCTCTGTCGGTGGTATGCGCGCATCCATCTACAACGCGATGCCGATCGAGGGCGTGGAGAAGCTGGTCGCGTTTATGAAGAAATTTGAAGAGGAGAACGGCTGAACCGTTGTCTGTTAAGGAGCATAAGAAATATGAAAATCTGTACGCTGAATAAGATTGCCGCCTGCGGCACCGACCGCTTGGGCGCGAATTACACCCTCTCTGATGACATCGCCGATGCCGCGGGCGTGCTGGTGCGCTCTGCCGCGATGCACGACATTGCGATGCCCGAGAGCTTGCTCGCCATTGCGCGTGCAGGCGCAGGTGTCAACAACATCCCCGTCGATGCCTGCGGTGAGCAGGGCATCGTGGTGTTCAACACCCCCGGTGCGAACGCCAACGCGGTGAAGGAACTGGTCATTGCCGGCTTGTTCCTCTCGTCCCGTAAGGTCGTGGACGGAATTGCGTGGGCGCAGACACTCAAGGGCGAGGGCGATGCGGTCGGCAAACTGGTCGAAAAGGGTAAATCCGCTTTCGTCGGCCCCGAAATCTACGGTAAGAAGCTGGGTGTTGTCGGCCTCGGCGCCATCGGTGTGCTGGTGGCGAACGCTGCCGTCGCGCTGGGCATGGAGGTCTACGGCTACGATCCGTACCTGTCGGTGGATGCCGCGTGGAAGCTGTCCCGCGCCATCAAACACGCAAACACTCTTGAAGAAATTTACGCCGAGTGCGATTACATCACCGTGCACGTGCCGCTGTTGCCTGCGACCAAGGGTATGCTCGGCAAGGATGCCTTCGCCGCGATGAAGGACGGCGTGCGCATCCTCAACTTCTCCCGCGACGGTCTGGTGGACTCTGCGGCGATGAAGGATGCTCTCGCGGCGGGCAAGGTCGCCTGCTATGTGGTGGATTTCCCCACCGCGGATATGCTCGGCGTGGAGAACGTCATCGCCATCCCGCACCTCGGCGCGTCTACGCCTGAGAGCGAGGATAATTGCGCGGTGATGGCCGCCGACCAGATCAAGGATTATCTGGAAAACGGCAACATCAAAAATTCTGTTAACTATCCCGATGTGCAGGTGCCGCGCAGTGGCGACACCCGCATTTGCGTGCTGCACAAGAACATCCCGAATATGCTCGCGCAGATCAGTGCGGTGGTGTCCGCCGACGGCGTGAACATCGAAGCGATGACCAACAAGTCCCGCAAGGATTTCGCTTACACCGTCCTCGACATCGTGGGCGAAGCGAAGGATACCTTTACGAAGGACATTCTCGCCATTGAGGGCGTTATCCGCGTGCGCGTTCTGTAATGAGATAACCGAAACCCGACCGATGCACCGCATCGGTCGGGTTTTACTTTACTTTTTGTCGAAATCTGGTATGATAATAGTAAAGGATAAGAAAGGGGGCAGACTATGCGGCGGAAAATTGTGTGGTGGCGGCTGGCGGTCGGTGTGTTGTCGGCCGCAATTATGGTGTGGTCGCTGATGCCGCTGTCGAGCGGCATTGTCAACATCGGCGTAGTCGTCCCCTTTGCGGCGAGTTTACTCGGCATCGCGTGGGGGTTGACCCCGCCGCCGCAAGAAAAACGGAAAGGATGGCGCAAGAAGATGACCATAATCGTGTGGGTATGCATCGGGCTGGTCGCGGCGCTCGGTGTTGTGATTTCGTCCTTTATGGTTGCTGCGGCGGTGGACAAGCCGCAAGGCGGCGAGAGCACGGTCATCGTGCTGGGTGCGCGCATCCACGGCGATCGCCCGAGCCGTATGTTGCGTGAGCGACTGGACGTTGCCGCCGCGTATCTCAAAGAAAACCCCAAAGCCAACTGCATTGTGTCGGGCGGACAAGGGCCGGACGAGCAGTATACTGAGGCGCACGTAATGAAAGCGTATCTGTGCGAACAGGGCATCGCCGCCGACCGCATCATTGAGGAAGGCCGCTCCACCGACACGCACCAGAACATGGACTATTCGCTTGCCATCATCCGCGAGCATGGCCTAAGCGAGCGCGTCGCGATCGCCACGCAGGAGTTCCACCAGTACCGTGCCGCCACCCTTGCGCGCCGCGCGGGGCTTAGCGACGTGTCCGCCGTAACCACTCCGTCCCCGTTCTATCTGCTGCTGTGCTATTGGGTGCGCGAATGCGCTGCCATCTGCCGCCTGTGGCTGTTCAGGTATTAACTAAAACAAGCCAACGCCGCCGTGTGTTCCAAAACCACACGGCGGCGTTATATTTTTATCGTCTTTCAATAAAAATCCAAAAATTTGCAAAAAAATATGCCAAACCGCAAAAAAGGGTTGACAAACAAATGATTTGTGTATTATAATAAACTGCTTTATTATGGGAAGTATGCCCCGAAATACGACTTTATTGTACCACAAACCGCCGAAAAAAGCAAGAAAAACTTTTGTCGGCGGGCAGGGGAACGGCTTTTCGTAAGCGAAAGAATGTTAACCATCACACGGCGCATTTCGGCCGCTCCGCCCGGAAACGGAGAAACCGAAGCACCGCGTGAAATGAAAGACAGGAGTGATCGGGCTAATGGCGAATATCAAACCGGTTAAGCTGGGTAACAACGTCCGTATGAGCTTCGCGAAGATTAACGAAGTTCTGGATATGCCCAACCTCATCGAGGTGCAGAAAAATTCTTACCAGTGGTTCCTGGAAGAAGGGCTGAGAGATGTCTTTGACGAGACGGCCGCTATCACGGATTATAACGGCAATCTGGTTCTGGACTTCATCGGCTACCGGATGGACGACGAGCCGAAGTATACCGTCGAGGAGTGCAAGGAGCGGGATGTGACCTATGCCGCCCCCTTACACGTGCGCGTGCGTCTGCTTAACAAGGAGACGGGCGAGATCAAGGAGTCCGAGGTCTTTATGGGCGATTTCCCCATCATGACCGAGAGCGGTACCTTCGTTATCAACGGTGCGGAGCGTGTTATCGTTTCGCAGTTGGTGCGTTCTCCCGGCGTGTACTTCGATATGGTGCACGACACCCTCGGTAAGGAACTGTACAGTTCCACCGTCATCCCCAACCGCGGCGCGTGGCTGGAGTATGAGACCGATTCCTCCGACGTATTCTACGTCCGCATCGATAAGAACCGTAAGATTCCCGTTACCGTGCTTGCGCGTGCGTTGGGTCTCGGCTCGGATGCGCAGATCGTTGAGTTCTTCGGCGAGGACGAGCGCATTCAGGCGACCCTGCTGAAGGATGCCACCAAAAACCGCGAAGAAGCCCTGCTGGAGATTTATCGCAAGCTGCGTCCGGGCGAGCCTGCGACTGTCGAGAACTCTCAGCAGCATTTGGACAATCTGTTCTTTGACCCCCGTCGGTATGACCTGTCCCGCGTGGGCCGCTATAAATATAATAAGAAATTAGGGCTGTCCAATCGTCTCGCCGGCTGCACGCTCAGCCGTCCCGTTGTCAACCCCGTTACGGGCGAGATCATGGGCGAGCCGGGTGAGGTCATCGACCGCGCTCGCGCGATGGAGATGGAAGATGCCGGCGTGACCGTTGCGTTCGTTACCGTTGAGGAGCACGGCGAGAACCGCGAGGTCAAGATCGTATCCAACGGTATGGTGGATCTCGCGAAGTATGTCAGCGAGTCCGTCTATGATGCGGTGAAGAACGTGGTCAACGAGCGCGTGTGCTACAGTGTGCTCACCGAGATCCTTGCGCAGGAACTGGGCGAGGAGGAGCTCATCGACACCCTGCGTGCTCGCGTTAAGGAGCTTATCCCCAACCACATCACCGTGGACGACATTTTCGCGTCCATCAACTACCTCAACTGCCTCGGCCACCACATCGGTTCGACCGACGATATCGACCACCTCGGCAACCGCCGCATCCGCTCGGTGGGTGAACTGCTGCAGAACCAGTTCCGCATCGGTTTCTCCCGTATGGAGCGCGTGGTGCGCGAGCGTATGACGTTGCAGAGCCAGGATATGGACGTTATCACGCCACAGGCACTCATCAACATCCGCCCTGTCGTAGCGGCGATCAAGGAGTTCTTCGGCTCCTCTCCGCTGTCGCAGTTTATGGATCAGAACAACCCCCTCGCGGAGCTCAAGCACAAGCGCCGCCTGTCCGCGCTCGGCCCCGGTGGTCTGTCGCGTGACCGCGCGGGCTTCGAGGTGCGTGACGTGCACTACAGCCACTACGGCCGTATGTGCCCCATCGAGACTCCCGAAGGTCCCAACATCGGTCTGATCTCGTATCTCGCGAGCTTTGCCCGCATCAACCAGTACGGCTTTATCGAGGCGCCCTACCGCAAGGTGGATAAGGCGACCGGCGTCGTCACCGACGAGGTCACCTATATGCCCGCCGATATGGAAGACGATTTCATCGTCGCGCAGGCGAACGAGCCGCTGGATGAGAACAACCGCTTTATGCGTTCGAAGGTTACCACCCGCCACCGTGGCGAGTTTAAGGAAGAAGATCCCTCGGTCGTCGACTATATGGACGTTTCGCCTAAAATGGTCGTGTCCGTAGCCACCGCGATGATCCCCTTCCTCGAGAACGACGACGCGAACCGCGCGCTGATGGGCTCGAACATGCAGGGTCAGGCTGTCCCGCTGCTCACCACCCAGGCGCCGATCGTCGGTACGGGTATGGAATACAAGGCGGGCGTCGACTCCGGCGTCTGCGTGCTGGCAAAGGCCGCCGGTACCGTCACCTATGTCTCCGCCGACACCGTTAAGGTGCGCCGCGACGATACGGGTGAGATCGATATCTACAAGATGGTGAAGTTTGCCCGTTCCAACCAGGGTACCTGCATCAACCAGCGTCCTGTGGTCAGCGTGGATCAGCACGTTGAGGAGCACGAGGTGCTCGCCGACGGCCCCTCCACCGACAACGGCGAGATCGCGCTCGGCAAGAACGCCCTCATCGGCTTTATGACCTGGGAAGGCTACAACTACGAAGACGCCGTCCTCATCAACGAGAAGATCGTGCGTGATGACGTCTACACCTCCATCCACGTCGAGGAATACGAGGTGGAATCCCGTGACACCAAGCTTGGGCCGGAAGAGATCACCCGCGACATCCCCAACGTCGGTGACGACGCGCTGAAGGATCTCGATGAGCGCGGCATCATCCGCATTGGTGCGGAGGTGCGCTCGGGCGACATCCTCGTCGGTAAGGTCACTCCGAAGGGCGAGACCGAGCTGACCGCGGAGGAGCGTCTGCTGCGCGCCATCTTTGGTGAGAAGGCGCGCGAGGTGCGCGACACCTCTCTGCGTGTGCCGCACGGCGAGTACGGTATCATCGTCGACGTCAAGGTGTTCACCCGCCAGAACTGCGACGAGCTGAGCCCCGGCGTGAATATGGTCGTGCGCTGCTACATCGCGCAGAAGCGTAAGATCAGTGTCGGCGATAAGATGGCCGGTCGTCACGGTAACAAGGGTGTTGTGTCCCGCATCCTGCCCAGCGAAGATATGCCCTTCCTGCCGGACGGCACCCCGCTGGACATCGTGCTCAACCCCCTCGGCGTTCCCTCCCGTATGAACATCGGTCAGGTTCTTGAGGTCAACCTCGGCTATGCTGCCGCGGCGCTCGGTTTCAAGGTCATGACCCCTGTCTTCGACGGTGCGCATGAGGAAGATATCCGTGAATTGCTCGCACAGGCGGGCAAGTCCACCGACGGTAAGACACCGGTGTACGACGGCCGTACGGGTGAACTGTTCGACAACCCCGTTACCGTCGGTTATATGTACTATCTGAAACTCCATCACCTCGTTGATGATAAGATTCACGCCCGTTCCACCGGTCCTTACTCGCTGGTCACGCAGCAGCCGCTCGGCGGTAAAGCGCAGTTCGGCGGTCAGCGCTTCGGTGAAATGGAAGTGTGGGCGCTGGAGGCTTACGGCGCGGCTTACACCCTGCAGGAGATCCTGACGGTGAAGTCCGACGACGTCGTCGGCCGTGTCAAGACCTACGAGGCGATCGTCAAGGGTCAGAATGTGCCGCAGTCCGGTGTGCCGGAATCCTTTAAGGTTCTGGTTAAGGAACTGCAGTCGCTCGGCCTCGACATCAAGGTGCTGGATGAGGACAAGAACGAGATCGACCTCAAGCAGACCTTCGAGGACGATGACGACCTCGGCATGGTCGATCCCGACCGTGAGGCGTTCACGATGGTAGCCGACGAGAGCGAGTTTAGCGGCTACGGCGTGGGCGAGATGAACGAGTCCGGCGACATCATCGAGCAGGAATATGCGATGAGCGGCGATTATGCCGACGACGAAGAATAAGAGGGGAGGCTGAAGAATTATGATGCAGTTTAACGTATTTGATTCCATTAAGATTGGTCTGGCCTCTCCCGACCAGATCCGTAGCTGGTCTTACGGCGAGGTTCTCAAGCCCGAGACCATCAACTACCGCACCCTCAAGCCGGAGCGCGAAGGCCTTTTCTGCGAGAAGATCTTCGGGCCTACCAAGGACTGGGAGTGCCATTGCGGCCGCTACAAGCGCGTGCGCTACAAGGGCAAGATCTGCGAACGCTGCGGCGTTGAGGTCACCCGCGCGAAGGTGCGCCGTGAGCGTATGGGCCATATCGAGCTCGCCGCTCCCGTGTCCCACATCTGGTATTTCAAGGGCATCCCGTCCCGTATGGGCCTGATGCTGGATATGTCCCCCCGTCAGCTCGAGCAGGTGCTGTATTTTGCGGAGTATATCGTTGCCGATCCCGGCGACACCCCTCTGCAGAAGAAGCAGGTGCTGTCTGACAAGGACTACGCCGATATGCGCGAGAAGTATGAGGACGATTTCGACGCCGGTATGGGCGCGGAGTATATCCAGAAGCTGCTCGCAGAGATCGACCTCGAGGCGCTGTCTGCCGAGCTCAAGGAAGAACTCGAGACCGCCAACGGTCAGAAGCGTGCCCGTCTGCTCAAGCGTTTGGAGGTCGTGGAGTCCTTCCGCCTCTCCGGCAACCGCCCCGAGTGGATGATTATGGACGTTATTCCGGTCATTCCGCCCGATATTCGTCCGATGGTGCAGCTTGACGGCGGCCGCTTTGCGACCTCCGACCTCAACGACCTGTACCGCCGTGTGATCAACCGTAACAACCGCCTGAAGCGTTTGCTCGAGCTCGGCGCGCCTGACATCATTGTGCGCAACGAGAAGCGTATGCTGCAGGAAGCGGTGGATGCGCTCATCGATAACGGCCGCCGCGGCCGTCCCGTCACGGGCCCCAACAACCGCCCGCTCAAGTCCTTGTCTGATATGCTCAAGGGTAAGCAGGGTCGCTTCCGTCAGAACCTGCTGGGTAAGCGTGTTGACTATTCCGGCCGTTCGGTTATTGTTGTCGGTCCCGAACTCAAGATGTACCAGTGCGGTCTGCCTAAGGAGATGGCGATCGAGCTGTTCAAGCCCTTCGTGATGAAGCGTTTGGTGGAGACCGGTGTTGCGGGCAACATCAAGTCCGCGCGCAAGATGGTCGACCGTCTGCGTCCCGAGGTGTGGGATGCGCTGGAGATCGTCATTAAGGATCACCCCGTAATGCTCAACCGTGCGCCTACGCTGCACCGTTTGGGTATCCAAGCGTTCGAGCCGGTGCTGGTTGAGGGTCGCGCGATCAAGCTGCACCCGCTGGTTTGTACCGCGTTCAACGCCGACTTCGACGGCGACCAGATGGCCGTGCACGTGCCGTTGTCTGCCGAGGCGCAGGCGGAAGCTCGCTTCCTGATGCTCGCCGCCGGCAACCTGCTCAAGCCCTCCGACGGTAAGCCCGTCGCCGTGCCGACGCAGGATATGGTCCTCGGTTCTTACTACCTGACCATCGACAAGCACGAGAAGCACACCGCTGAGGAAGCCGCAGAGGCGAAAAACAGCACTCCTTTCATCTATCGTGACGAGGACGAGGCGATGATGGCGTACGACGCCAAGGCGATCGATCTGCACGATGATATTAAGATTCGCCGCACCGTCGAGATCGACGGTCGCGTCATCTCGCACCTTGTCAAGACCACCATCGGTCGCGTGATCTTCAACCGTCCCATCCCGCAGGATCTGGGCTTTGTGGATCGCACGCTGCACGAGGGTGAGACGGTAGAATCCCCCGCATACCTCGATCGTTTGCTCGGCTACGAGATCGACTTCAAGGTCGGCAAGAAGCAGCTCGGCAAGATCGTCGGCGAGTGCATTAAGCGCCACGGCACGGCGACCACGTCGGGTGTGCTGGATGCCATCAAGGCACAGGGCTATAAGTACTCCACCCGCGGCGCGCTGACCGTTGCGGTCGGCGACGCGACCATCCCTGAGATGAAGAAGCAGTACATCGCGGACGCCGAGGCGACCGTGGATGCGATTGCCGATCTGTACAACCAGGGTCTGATGAGCGAGGAGGAGCGTTACAACCACGTTATCGCGACCTGGAACGAGACCACCGATAAGGTCACCAAGGCACTGATCGGCAACATGGACCCCTACAACCCCATCCAGATGATGGCGGATTCGGGTGCCCGTGGTTCGATCAGCCAGATTCGTCAGCTCGCCGGTATGCGCGGTCTGATCGCCAACACCTCCGGTAAGACCATCGAGGTGCCGATCCGTGCGAACTACCGTGAGGGTCTGAACATCCTCGAATACTTCACCTCCGCCAAGGGCGCCCGTAAGGGTCTGGCGGATACCGCTCTGCGTACCGCTGACTCGGGTTACCTGACCCGTCGTCTGGTGGACGTTTCGCAGGAGGTCATCATCCGTGAGACCGATTGCGGCACCCACGACGGTATCGACGTGTACGACATCAAGGACGGCAACCGTGTCATCGAGCCGCTCACCGAGCGTCTGGTTGGTCGCTTCCTGAGCGACGACTTCTGCGATCCCAAGACGGGCGAGGTGCTCGTCGATCGCAACCACAAGATGACCGACGCCGACGCCACCGTCATCGATCGCATCCTGCGCGAGCAGGCGACCGACAAGGACGGCAAGGTCGACGACAGCAAGGTGCGCGTGCGCATCCGCTCGGTGCTGACCTGCGGCGCGCGCAAGGGCGTTTGCGCTTGCTGCTACGGCGCGAACCTCGCGACCAACGAGCCTGTCACCGTCGGCGAGGCAGTGGGTATCATCGCGGCACAGTCCATCGGTGAGCCCGGCACCCAGCTGACGATGCGTACCTTCCACACCGGCGGCGTCGCCGGCGGCGAGGATATTACGCAGGGTCTGCCCCGCGTCGAGGAGCTCTTCGAGGGTCGTAAGCCGAAGCATCTCGCCATCATCAGCGAGATCACCGGTATCGTCCGCCGCGAGGAGAAGAAGAAAAACCTCGTCATCGTTACCGCCGAGGACGGCTCCGAGGAGCGCTCCTACGTCATCACCTACGGCTCTCGTCTGCGTTCTTGCATTGAGGATGGTTACCGCATCGAGAAGGGTGAGTGCATCACCGAGGGTTCGATGAGCCCGCACGACGTGCTGGATGTCTGCGGTGAGTCCGCGGTTCAGGATTACCTGATTAAGGAAGTACAGGTCACCTATCGTACGCAGGGTGTTGACATTAACGATAAGCACATCGAAGTTATCGTGCGTCAGATGATGCGTAAGGTGCGTGTCGACGATTCGGGCGATACCAACCTCATCAACGACGCGGTGGTGGATAAGTCCGAGCTGTACGCCGAGAACGCGGCTGTGGAAGCTCGCATCGCGGCAGGCGAGACCGGCGCAGACGGCGAGCCGTTGCGCACGGCGACCGTTACCCCGATCCTGCTGGGTATCACCAAGGCGTCTCTCGCGACCGACAGCTTCCTGTCCGCCGCCTCCTTCCAGGAGACCACCCGCGTGCTGACCGACGCCGCCATCAAGGGCAAGGTCGACCCGCTGCTCGGTCTTAAGGAGAACGTCATCATCGGTAAGCTCATCCCCGCGGGTACGGGTATGCAGCGCTACAGCGATGTCCGCGTCAAGGACAACCGCGCGCCCAAGAACGCATTCAGCGTCTTGGATGAGCTGCTGCAGGAGAGCGATGAGGACGAAGACGTCGAACTCGTCGAAGAATAAGCAAGTAAAACAGCCCCGAGGAGTCGTTCCTCGGGGCTGTTTTCTTTTTCTTGAAAATAGTGAAAATAACGCTTGACAAGCGGTGATGGATTATGCTAAAATGTGTAATCGTGGTATGATGCCTAAATATGGGTATCTATCGTGTAAAACCATTGGTTTTAGAGGTTATTTCTTATATAACCTTTAAGATAAATTTACTATCGGAGGTGAAATGAATGCCTACTTTTAACCAGTTAGTCCGCAAGGGAAGACAGGATCTGGAGAAAAAGGCGAAAGCGCCCGCTCTGCTGAAGGGTTGGAACTCCAAGAAGCGCGTTGCCATCGACCAGAACTCTCCCCAGAAGCGTGGCGTCTGCACTGCGGTGAAGACCTCCACCCCGAAGAAGCCGAACTCGGCTCTGCGTAAGGTGGCTCGTGTGCGTCTGTCCAACGGGATCGAGGTTACGTCCTACATCCCCGGCGAAGGCCACAACCTGCAGGAGCACAGCGTCGTGCTGATCCGCGGCGGCCGTGTTAAGGACCTGCCCGGTGTGCGTTATCACATCGTGCGTGGTACTCTGGATACCCAGGGTGTTGCGAATCGTATGCAGGCCCGTTCCAAATACGGTGCGAAGCGTCCCAAGGCCGGAGCGGCCAAGAAGTAATGACATCCACTCAGCGGCTATATAGTAGTTGCAGATTTTCATATATTCGGGGCAAATGCCGCGATGTGAGCCTGCTTCTCTATTGGCCAACGGAAGTATGTCGCTTTCGAGTACCTGTGATATCATCAATATGAAGGAGGGAAGTAAAGTGCCGAGAAGAGGTTCTACCGCAAAACGCGATGTTTTGCCCGACCCGCTTTACAATTCCAAGTTGGTGACGAAGCTCATCAACAACATTATGCTGGACGGTAAGAAGGGTGTTGCCCAGAAGATCGTCTATGATGCGTTTGACATCATCAAAGAGAAATCCGGCGATGAACCGCTGACCGTGTTTGAGAAGGCGATGGAGAACATCATGCCCGTTCTCGAGGTTAAGGCTCGCCGTGTCGGTGGTGCGACCTATCAGGTGCCCATCGAGGTGCGTCCCGACCGTCGTCAGACCCTGGGTCTGCGCTGGCTGACCACCTACTCCCGCGCCCGTTCCGAGCGCACCATGAAAGAGCGCCTGGCTAACGAAATCCTCGATGCTCTGAATGGCAACGGCGGTGCCGCGAAGAAGTGCGACGATACGCACAAGATGGCCGAGGCCAACAAGGCCTTCGCTCATTTCCGCTGGTAATTGCCGGCCTTGTCGGTGGTGCTGCCGCATAACGCGGCACCGACCGACCATAATGAAAGAAAAGGAGGATTTACCATGGCAAGAGATGTATCTCTGGAAAAAACCAGAAATATCGGTATCATGGCGCACATCGACGCGGGTAAGACCACGACGACCGAGCGTATCCTGTATTATACCGGTGTTAACTACAAGATCGGTGAGACCCATGACGGCGGCGCTACCATGGACTGGATGGCGCAGGAGCAGGAGCGTGGTATCACCATCACCTCTGCTGCCACCACCTGTTACTGGGACAAGCAGGGTACGGCGGATCGCCACCGTATCAACATCATCGACACCCCCGGCCACGTGGACTTCACGGTTGAAGTGCAGCGCTCTCTGCGCGTGCTCGACGGCTCTGTGACGGTTCTGTGCGCGAAGGGCGGCGTTGAGCCCCAGTCCGAGACGGTGTGGCGTCAGGCTGACGAGTATCAGGTGCCCCGTATGGCGTACGTCAACAAGATGGACATCATGGGCGCTGACTTCTATCGCGTTGTCGATATGATGCGTGATCGTCTGAAATGTAATGCCGTGCCGATCCAGCTTCCCATCGGTTCTGAGAACCTGTTTAAGGGTATCGTTGACCTCATTGAGATGAAGGCTGACGTCTACTACGATGAGATGGGTAAGGATATGCGCGTGGAGGAGATCCCCGCGGATATGATGGATAAGGCGCTGGAGTACCGTGAGGCGCTGCTCGAGGCAGTTGCCGAGCAGGACGACGACCTGATGGAGAAATACTTTGGCGGCGAGGAGATCACCGTTGAGGAGATCAAAGCCGTTATCCGTAAGGCGACCATCGCCAACACGATGGTTCCCGTCTGCTGCGGTACCTCTTACCGCAACAAGGGCGTTCAGAAGTTGCTGGATGCCATCGTGGACTTCATGCCCTCTCCGCTCGATGTTCCGCCCATCAAGGGTGTGAACCCCGACACCGAGGAGGAAGAGGTCCGTCATTCTTCCGATGAAGAGCCCTTCGCCGCTCTGGCTTTCAAGATCGCGACCGATCCCTTCGTTGGTAAGCTCGCGTTCTTCCGCGTCTACTCCGGCGTTGTTAAGGCGGGCGACACCGTCTACAACTCTTCGAGAGACAACAACGAGCGTCTTGGCCGTATCGTGCAGATGCACGCCAACGCCCGTAAAGATTTGGACGTTGTGTACGCCGGCGATATTGCGGCTGCCATCGGTCTGAAGAACACCACCACCGGTAACACGCTCTGCGACGAGAAGCATCCCGTCATTCTGGAATCCATGAAGTTCCCGGAGCCGGTTATCCGTGTTGCGATCGAGCCTAAGACCAAGGCCGGTCAGGAGAAGATGGGTATCGCGCTCGCCAAGTTGGCGGAAGAAGATCCCACCTTCAAGACCTACACCGACGAAGAGACGGGTCAGACCATCATCGCCGGTATGGGTGAGCTCCACCTCGAGATCATCGTTGACCGTCTGCTCCGTGAGTTCAAGGTGGAAGCCAACGTTGGCGCTCCCCAGGTTGCTTACAAGGAGACTGTCCGCCGCCTCGCCGACGTCGACTGCAAGTATGCTCGTCAGTCGGGTGGTAAGGGTCAGTACGGTCATGTTAAGATCAAGTTGGAGCCCAACGAGTCCGGTAAGGGCTACGAGTTCGTAAACGCCGTTGTCGGCGGTGCGATCCCGAAGGAATATATCCCGGCTGTTGACGCCGGTATCCAGGGTGCTATGCACGCCGGTACCATCGCGGGCTATCCCGTCGTGGACTGCAAGGTTACCCTGTATGATGGTTCTTATCACGAGGTCGACTCTTCTGAAATGGCATTTAAGATCGCCGGTTCTATGGCGTTCAAGGATGCGATGAAGAAGGCGGACCCCGTGCTGATGGAGCCGATCATGAAGGTTGTCGTCGTTGTTCCGGACGAGTATATGGGCTTCGTGGTTGGCGATATCGCCTCCCGCCGTGGCCAGATGGAAGGCTCTGAGAACATTAACGGCGCTGTGCAGATTCGTGCGAACGTGCCTCTGTCCGAGATGTTCGGCTACGCGACCGACCTGCGTTCCGGTACGCAGGGCCGCGGTCAGTACGTGATGGAGCCCAGCCACTATGCGGAGATTCCGAAGAACGTGGCTGAGCAGATCATCGCCAAGCGCACCAAGAAGGACGACTAATCGGTCCTTCGGACAGAAAAAGACCGATTTTTCGGTCGGATGTGTAAATTTTGGTACTTTTATGAGAAAAGTACTTGCAATTCCCATCGGTACTTGATACAATATGGATTAAGACCGAAACAGTATTTTTGACAATCAAAGGAGGAAATTACAATGGCAAAGGCAAAATTCGAGCGTAACAAACCCCACGTAAACATTGGTACCATTGGTCACGTTGACCATGGTAAGACCACCCTGACCGCGGCGATCACCAAGGTTCTCGCGATCAAGGGCGACGCTGAGTTCATGGATTATGCGAACATCGATAAGGCTCCCGAAGAGCGTGAGCGCGGTATCACCATCAACACCGCTCACGTTGAGTACGAGACCGATGCTCGTCACTATGCTCACGTTGACTGCCCCGGCCACGCCGACTACGTTAAGAACATGATCACCGGTGCTGCTCAGATGGACGGCGCTATCCTGGTCGTGTCCGCGGCTGACGGCCCCATGCCCCAGACCCGTGAGCATATCCTGCTCTCCCGTCAGGTCGGCGTTCCCTACATCGTTGTCTTCATGAACAAGTGCGATCAGGTTGACGACGAGGAGCTGCTCGAGCTCGTCGAGATGGAGATCCGTGAGCTGCTCAGCGAGTATGACTTCCCCGGCGACGATATTCCGATCGCGAAGGGTTCTGCTCTGGCCGCTCTGGAGTGCGCTGCTACCACCATCGATGCTCCCGAGTATGCTCCCATCCTCGAGCTTATGAACTTCGTTGACGAGTATATCCCCAGCCCCGTCCGTGACGACGAGAAGCCCTTCCTGATGCCCGTTGAGGACGTCTTCACCATCTCCGGCCGTGGTACTGTTGCTACCGGTCGTGTGGAGCGTGGCCGTCTGAACCTGTCTGAGGAAGTGGAGATCATCGGTCTGACCGAGGAGCGCGCTAAGACCGTCGTTACCGGTATCGAGATGTTCCGCAAGATGCTCGACTACGCTGAGGCCGGCGATAACATCGGCGCCCTGCTGCGTGGTGTTTCCCGTGAGGACATCGAGCGTGGCCAGGTTCTCTGCAAGCCCGGCTCCGTGAACCCCCACACCAAGTTCCATGCTCAGGTTTATGTTCTGAGCAAGGACGAGGGCGGCCGTCACACCCCCTTCTTCAACAACTATCGTCCTCAGTTCTACTTCCGCACCACCGACGTTACCGGCGTCATCAACCTGCCGGCCGGCGTTGAGATGTGCATGCCCGGCGATAACGTCGAGATGGATGTCGAGCTGATCACCCCCATCGCTATCGAAGAGGGTCTGCGTTTCGCTATCCGTGAGGGTGGCCGTACCGTCGGCTCCGGCGTTGTTTCCGCGATCAACGGCTAATTCGCTGTTCGCTTAACAACTGCTTAAATAGCATAAAAAGTCCGCTTTCCGAAGGGGAAGCGGACTTTTCTTTTTGTAGTTATATATAAAAAGACGGTGGACAGTCGCTTGGCTGTCCACCGTATCTGCTTATACTATTACGCGCAAGCGTAGCCGCGCTTGGCATCCGCCTTTTCGCGCGCCTGCTCGAATGCCGCCTGCGTACGCAGAATATCGCGACGACGGCGGCGACGCTCCGCCTTGTTATGGGCGCGCACACGATCCTGATACAGCGTGAATGCGCTGCCGAACAGCACCGTGAGCTGCAACAGCGTCAGCAGAACAGACAGCACGGGAGTGGCTGAGTAGGATATCACACTTGCAAAGGATGCATCCAGCAAAGCGACCACCAGGGGAGCAAACGCCAACTGACGGGTGGCACCATAGCATCCCGTAAGCAGCATCGCGACGGCAACCGCCGTCAATAAAGCGTCAATTATATACGATAAGATCATCAGTCTTCCTCCTTTTATATAAACCCGAACAGGTGTTCCGAACGGATGTTCTATATTCATTATACATCCTTTTTCGCAAAAATCAAGTCTTTTTTGCAAAAAAATCGAAAAAATGTTCGTTTTTTATTCGAGAGGTGTTCGAATAAAAAAAATCCCCTGCCTCACCATGCGGTTGGGCAGGGGATATGGTTGGTGGTTTTTTAGATCAGCGGAAGGTCATGGTGTACACGTTGCGATAGACACCCCGCGGCTCGAGGGTATGCATCGACTGCTTGGTCTCGAGGGCATCCACCTTACCATCGGTCGAGGGGTAGCTCGTCCACGGTTCGATGCACACGTAGGGCGCATCTGACTGTGGCTTGTGCCACAGGCCGAGCTGCGGCATATCGGGGTAGGACATATGCACCGAGCGCTTACCGTCGACACAGCGCAGCGTAACGCCGCTCGCCATATCGCACAGGAAGATGGCATCGTGGTCGAACAGCCCGTGCTGTAGGTGCAGAACACGGTTATCCTCCAGTGGGAACGCTTCATCCTTATCAAGATAGAAGCAGGTATCGCTCAGGCAAAGTTTCTTTGCATCACAGGGCTCGTCAAATTCAATATAGTAGTCCTCGAAGGTCTTACCTTCCTCTAACGGCAGGTTGAAGCCGGGATGTCCGCCGACGGCGAAGTACATCGTCTTGTCATCCAGATTGTGCACGATGAGGGTGATGTTGAGATCCTCGCCCGACAGCACGTAGGAGATCTCCAGAGTGAAACGGAAGGGGTACATTCCGAGAGTCTCGTCGTTTTCCTTGAGCTGCAGCGTGAGTGCGGCGGTGTCCTGACGGATAACCTCGAACTCCTGCAGCTTGGCAAAGCCGTGGAGCGTCATCTCATAGGTTTTGCCGTCGTAGGTGTATTTTCCCTCGAACAGGCGCCCGCAGATGGGGAAGAGGTTGGTGGCGCGTCCTGCCCAATAGGTAGGGTCGCCCTGCCACAGATATTCGGTGTCGTCCTCGATGCGGCGGATGGATTGTAGTTCCGCGCCCATACTGCTGACCTTGACTTTCAGTTTGTCGTTTTCAATTATATAGATCATATTGTCAACTCCTTAATATTAGGTATGCCCAGAATATCGCCAAAATGCAACATTCTTCTAATGATCATAACACAAATTTGTCAGGTTGGCAATAGAAAAAATCCGGTGTTCTTTTTGTGCAATATGAAGAGAGCGGCTCGACATATCATCGAGCCGCTCTCTTGCAGTCAATTTATTTCTTGCGGAACACCGCGATCTCGCTGTCGTGATCCTTGACGCGCAGACGGGCAACGCCTACCTGCATCAGGAAGGCACCGGTGTATTCCTTGCCTGTTGCCTCATCGACGTAGATCGCTTCGGCGTCCAGTGCCTGCATTTTCACCCGCTTGGGTGCGACGTAGGGCTTTGTGTTAATCACAAAGGTGTAAAGCAGCACCGTGTTCTTATCCTCGGAGATGAACTGCCACGCCGCGAACGGCTCCTTGAAGGGGTCGACCAGACGGTACATATCGCCCAGCTGGACGACCTCGCGGTATTTCTTGTAGAACTTGACCTGCTCCTTCGCCGCCTCGATCTCCTCGGCGGTCATCTTCGCGGGATCGAGCTCGTAGCCGAACTGCCCCGCCATTGCAACGTCGCCGCGCAGATTAAATGGGGTGGCGCGATGAGTCTGGTGGTTCGGACTGGCAGATACGTGCGCGCTCATCGTGATCGCGGGGTACACCATACTGGTGCCGTGCTGGATGTAGATGCGCTCCTCGGGGTCGGTGTCGTCGCTCGTCCAGATCTGCGGCATATAGTGCAGGATGCCGCAGTCGAAACGCCCGCCGCCGCCGCTGCAGCCCTCGAACAGCACGTCGGGGAAACGGGTGGTCAGCGTCTCCATTACATAATACAGACCGAGCATATAGCGGTGGTGCAGCTCCTGCTGCCGCTCGGGCGGCAGACCCTTGGAACCGGACTCGCTGATGTTGCGGTTATAGTCCCATTTGACATACGAGATGGGTGCGTTCTCCAACACATCGGAGATGGTCTTGATGACGTGCTCGCACACCTCGGGACGGGAATAGTCGAGGTTGAGGGTGTGGCGCCACTTGGTGCGGGGGCGCCCCTCGACGTGGATGCACCAGTCGGGATGCTTTTTGTACAGCTCGGTGTTCGTGCTGTACACCTCGGGCTCAAACCACAGACCGAACCCCATCCCCATCGCATTCAGCTTATCGCCGAGCCCCTTAAGCCCGTTAGGAAGCTTTTTCTTGTCGACAATATTCCAGTCGCCGATGGGGCCGGTCTCGCCGAGACGATCATTATTAAACCAGCCGTCGTCAAGCACCAGCAAGTCGCAGCCGATCTCCTTGCCGCCTTTGGCGAT
>JAEIGA010004061.1_pt1 | contig 22649 bp, 21 predicted proteins | sample 9270691 | NCBI WGS metagenome assembly JAEIGA01 (sample SAMN17057246, study PRJNA624740) | gut metagenome | biome: biome; isolation source: fecal sample | host: Bos grunniens | place: China: Xizang | collected 2019 | reverse complement strand
TTTTGTTTCGTCAGTTGTGGTTTCAAGTTTTCCATCTTCGGTATTTAAAACTGTTACCTGATTTGATATGTAACTTGGAACAACTTCCTGTTGGGGATTTTGTGATATAAGCATAATTTCTTCATTAGTTGAAGCTTCCTCGGCATAAGCTACTGATGCTACCATTGATATAGCTGCAATAAATGCAATAATTCTTTTTTTCATTTGATTAATCTCCTTTGTTCTATTTTTTTGCCTTTCACTTATAATACATTTAAGATAGCAAAAAGGTTACAAAAAGTCAAAAAAATTTTTAAAAAAATTTTTGTGCCTGCAAAAAGCAGGCACAAAAGGTTTATACACCAAGCAAAGGTTGAATCTGTATACCGTCCAGAGCGTTTTCCAAAGTCGGTGCGATTTTTGTCATATCAGCAACTAACGAGTTGGGTTTTTTTACAGGGTCATCCTGACCAAAGGGAACAAAATAGATATTTTTCATATTCATAAGCAATCCTATATTTTTTGCACTGCCACCGAGGCCATCGTTAGTAGACACAGCTATAACAATGGGCCCTCCGTTACGGAGATGAGCTTTTGCAGCCATGGTAACCGGAGTATCGGTAATGCCATTTGCAAGTTTTGCAAGAGTGTTACCTGTGCAGGGAGCAATAACAAGAGCATCGAGATAATGTTTAGGTCCTATGGGTTCTGCTCCTTTTACAGAATTTATAATTGGTCTTCCTGTTATGGATTTTATTTCATTTATAAAATCCTGGGCAGTACCAAACCGTGTATCAGTTACAGATGCCATTTCAGACATAACAGGATACACCTCTGCACCATGCTCAGTAAGACGCTTTATTTCGGGGACAACTTTTGAAAAAGTACAAAATGAACCTGTAAGTGCAAACCCAATATTAAGGTATGAAATATCCATATCAGGTCTATACTCCTTTTTACATTTAAAATAAGTTACTTACTATCAATCTCATCACATATATTTAATATTACATCAGCAATTATTTTTCCTGCTGTTGCCGGAGCGTATTTCCCTGGAAGAGAAAATGCACCCTCTACTGATATGCCATGTTTTTGTGCATATTCTTTATTTATATAGCCAGGATATGCAGAGGCATCTATCACAAGGCAGGTATTTTTTAACTGCGAAAAGGTCTCTTCCTTAAGGATATATGCAGGAATTGTATTTACAACAACATCATAGCTATGTCCTATGTCAATAAAACCCGATGTTTTAAGATATCCGAATCCCTGAATATCTATCATCGCACGGTCAGAACTTTTTCTGGCAGTAACAGTAACATCTGCACCAAGGTCTGACAATTTTTTTGACAGAGTTTTGCCAATTCTTCCGTAACCCAATATCAGACATTTAATGCCCGACACGGTGACAGGCAATTTATTCATTATAACAGAGACAAGTGCCTCTGCCGTTATATTGGCATTATACAGGCAAAAGTCTTCTCTGCTGCCATAATCTGCACAGGCAGCTCCTTTTTTTGCAACACTGACACTTAAATTTTGCATTTTGCCGCCTATTACTGTATGATGGGGTTTGATATTTTTTAAAACATCATCTATATATACATTCTTTTCTGAAAACGGAGAGTATATTGTAAAATCATCCCTGGAAACCGGTATTCCAAAAACAATGTGAGAATTTTCTTTCATAGCAGTTTCAAGGTCATAGTACGTATACACTCCATCTAAAAGAGAAATGTCATCATTAGCATAAACAGACACTTTATACCCAGAATTCATAAGACATTGTGCGGTATACTTTAATCTGGCATCTGCTCCGATAATTAAAAACAATAAAAACACCCCCGAATATTACGCCTGTTAGTCTATAATATGTGAGGGGTGTTTATTTTGTTAAATAATAAATTATTTTTTCAGCATAGTCTTTACTGCCTTAACAACTTTGGGAGCTGTTTTTATGGCTGTTTCAAGATCAATTTTTGAGCCGATATCAATTGCCTTTTCGTAGCCTGATTTTACTTTATCCTTTATAGAATTTGCCTTGTCGGACAATGTTTCGTCTTCATAATAATATGGCGATGAAGAACCATTTATCTCTACATCCTTCATTCGTTCTATATTTTTTACTGTACTATGAAGAACATTGAGCTTGTCCGAAATTTCAAAAAGTCTTTTTTCCATTTCCAGAACTTTTTCGTCTTCACTGCCACTCATTTTAAGTGGAAGCTCTTCGATTTCTTTTTTCAGAGAATTGATTTGTGCATAAATACTATTTATACTTTCGGCTGTACTATCTTTAATTTCGTTTACCGACCTGTTAAGATTAATATACTTATCTACACTTTTTGCGTTGTTTGCCGATATTTTTAAAGAGACAATAACAAATGATGCAACAACAGAAAGCACAAAAACAAAAACAGAAACTAAAATATAGAAAATATTGATATTTTCCATAAAAAATCACCTCCGATAATTTGATTATATCGAAAAAATGCCAGTTTTGTCAAATTTTATTTTTCAAGATATTTTTCGTACATATCGGGCCGCTTAATTTTTGTTTCCTCAATGGATTTTTCCATTCTCCACTTTGCAATCTCAGCGTGATTTCCGCTGAGTAACACTTCGGGAACCTTGACACCATGATATTCAAAAGGTCTTGTGTACTGTGGGTATTCAAGAAGCCCAGAAAAATGCGACTCTTCGGTAAAGCTTTCTTCATTGGAAAGAACTCCGTCTATCATACGGCTTACAGAGTCTATAAGTGCCATGGCAGGTATTTCGCCACCTGTTAAAACATAATCACCAATGGAAATTTCTTCGTCTACAATCTCGTCAATAATTCTCTGGTCAAGACCCTCGTAGTGACCGCAGATTATAAGAATATCTTTTTTTGTTGACAATTCAATAGCCTTTTGCTGATTAAGCACAGTTCCCTTTGGCGACATATACACCACATAAGGTTTTTCATCAAGACCATTACACGCGTGTTTATAAGCATCGAACACAGGAGGTGCCTGCATAACCATACCCCTGCCGCCGCCATAGGGCGAATCGTCTACACGATTATGCTTATTGCCGGAAAAGTCGCGTATATTATAAAGATGAAAGTTTAGTATTCCTTTTTCTCTGGCTCTGCCAAGCATACTGTCACCGAGAACCTCGGTAAACATCTGCGGGAAAAGTGTAAGAATATGAAAATTCATAATAATCTCCATTCTTAAATTCTATAAATCCAAAATTCCGTCCGGTATATTTAATTTGATTATGCCGGACTCCAAATCAACTTTTTCTACAACACCATCTATAATTGGCACAAGAATGGGTTTTCTGCCCTTTGATTCTATAACATAGACATCGTTGCTGCCTGTGGAAAAAACATCTGTTATAGTGCCGTATTCTGTGGTATCATCTATCGCCTTAAGACCGATTATATCAGCAATGAGATATGTGCCCTCGGGAAGATCGTCGAAAAAGCTTTTATCTGCATAAATAATCTGATTTTTAAATTTTTCAACATCATTTATATTATCAAGCCCCTTAAAACGAGCGATGATATTTGATTTCTGATACTTTACACCTGCAACATCAAGGCGGGTGCCATCGCTCAGAAAAATATATGTAAAGGCCTCAAATACCTCGGGATAGTCGAGCCACGGAACAATTTTTACCTCGCCGCGAAGACCATGGGTATTTGTAATCTTTCCTATTTCAATAAGATTTTCAGCCATATAAATAACCTCCGTTTTATGAAAATATGAGGCTGCCAGATGGCAGCCTCATATTTAATTATTGAACAATTTCTACAATAACTCTCTTGTTTATTCTGCTTGATGCAGCTTTCATTACGGAACGAATTGATTTTGCAATTCTACCCTGTTTTCCTATAACCTTGCCCATGTCTGAGTCTTTAACATGAAGCTCAAGAACAAGAGTTTTGTCATTATCTGACTCGGTAACATATACTTCATCAGGAAACTCTACAAGAGATTTTGCAATGTATTCCAATAACTCTTTCATGTGCGTTCAACCTCCGTGCAGCTTATTTTATAACGCCGCTGATTTTTAAAAGTTCTTTTACAGTGTCGGTAGGCTGTGCACCTGTTGCCAACCATTTTGCTGCTTTTTCAGCATCAATATTGATTGTTGATGGATCTGTAAGAGGATTGTATGTGCCAATCTCTTCGATAAATCTACCATCTCTGGGGTATCTTGAATCTGCAACTACAACTCTGTAGAACGGATTTTTCTTTGAGCCCAATCTTTTAAGACGAATTTTTACCATTATTTTCACCTCCATAAGTATTTGTCAAACAATATTTTAAACAGCAATCTATCTCATAAGACCCTTAAAGCCACCCATGACTTTTTTCATCTTTTTGGGATCACTGAATTGTTTTATAAGTTTTCTCATTTGTTCAAACTGCTTTAAAAAAGCATTGATTTCTGCAGGAGTTGTGCCACTGCCTGCCGCAATTCTTCTTTTTCTGGCACCGTTTATGATGTCAGGATTTTGTCTTTCTTTTTTTGTCATTGAGGTAATCATAGCCTCTATATGAACAAGTCTTTTATCATCAAAATTTACATTTGAAAGAGCTTTTTTGTCAACACCAGGCATCATTCCTACAAGGTCTGAAAGTGAACCCATTTTTTTCATCTGATGCATCTGGTCGAGGTAATCATCAAGGTCAAAGGATTTCTGGCGGATTTTTGCCTCAAGCTCTTTTGCCTTTTTATCGTCATATTCCTCGGTTATTCTGTCTATAAGACTAAGCATATCGCCCATACCGAGAATTCGCGATGCCATTCTGTCGGGATAGAACCAATCAAGATCGGTAAGTTTTTCTCCCTGACCTGCAAACTTTATAGGTTTGCCTGTTACTGCTCTTACAGAGAGCGCCGCACCGCCTCGGGTATCGCCATCGAGTTTGGTAAGAACCACACCTGTTATATCAAGCTTATCATTAAAGCCAGTTGCAACATTTACCGCATCCTGACCTGTCATAGCATCTACAACAAGAAGTATTTCGGCGGGATCTGTAGCCTCTTTGATATGAGAGAGTTCATCCATAAGCTCTTCATTTATCTGAAGACGGCCCGCGGTATCTATGATGACAACATCGTTACTATAGTTTATAGCATGAGCAATACTCTTTTTTGCTATTTCAACAGGGTCGTTGCAATCGTCGATTGAAAAAACAGGTACATCTACCTGAGAACCAACAACCTGAAGCTGCTTTCTTGCAGCAGGTCTGTATACGTCGCAGGCGACGAGGAGTGGTCTTTTATGCTGCTTTTTAAGAAGTGCTCCCACCTTTGCACTGGTGGTTGTTTTACCTGCACCCTGAAGACCTACCATCATTATTACAGACGGGGTTTTAGATGAATAATTTATTTTAGAGACCTTTTCACCCATAAGGAGTGTGAGCTCTTCGTTAACTATTTTTATAATCTGCTGTGCAGGGGTAAGGCTCTCTAAAACATTTGCTCCAAGAGCTTTTTCTGAAACAGAATTTATAAAATCTTTTACTACCTTGAAGTTGACATCGGCTTCGAGCAATGCAAGTTTTACTTCGCGCATTGCCGATTTCAAATCAGCTTCGGTAATCTTTCCTTTGCCTTTTAATCTTTTGAATGCTTCCTGAAGCTTTTCAGTAAGATTATCAAAAGCCAAATCAATCAACTCCTATATATTATTTTCCACACTGTCGATAAGTCCGATAATATATTCGTAATCTTCTTTTGACAAAGCTTTATCTGGAGAAAGTATTTCTCTTATAACAGAAAGATTTTCGCTTATACTTGAAAATCTTTTCCAAAGTCCAAGGGAATTTTCAAAATTTACAAGTTCTTTTTCAGCTCTTACTATATTATCTCTTACTCCCTGCCTGGTAATGCCAAGCTCTGAAGATATTTCTGCAAGAGACATATCCTCCTGATAATACATCTGCATAATGTCTCTTTGTTTATCGGAAAGAAGGTTTCCGTAGAAATCAATGAGATATGCTATGCCAAGATTTTTCATATATCACCATTCCAAAAAAATCGTGTGTAAAGTTATTTGCTTTACACACGATTATACACTCATATTACGGCTTTGTCAATAGTTTTTTGAAAAATTATTCCTGAAACATAGCCTTGGCAAAATCGGAAAAATTGAAAATCTGCAAATCATCTATTCCCTCTCCCACTCCGACAAGTTTTACAGGGATTTTTTCTTCATGGGCAATTGCAAGAACTATGCCTCCGCGGGCACTTCCGTCAAGTTTTGTAAGAATTATGCCGGAGATATCGGCACTCTCGCGGAAGATTTTTACCTGGCTTACTGCATTTTGCCCTGTGGTTGCATCGAGAACAAGGAGTGTTTCACGGGAGCAATTTGGCAGTTCTCTTTCCATAACCCTGTAAATCTTGGAAAGTTCGTCCATAAGATTTTTCTTATTATGCAGTCTTCCCGCGGTATCAAGAATAATGACATCTGCCTTTCTTGCCTTAGCGGCAGCTATTGTGTCAAACACAACGGCAGCAGGGTCTGACCCCTCCTGATGTTTTATTAAATCCACGCCTGAGCGATCTGCCCATATCTGAAGCTGATCAATGGCAGCGGCTCTGAAGGTATCTGCAGCACCAAGGACAACTTTTTTGCCCTCAGCGGTATATTTTGCAGCAAGTTTACCTATAGAGGTGGTTTTGCCCACTCCGTTTACGCCGATAACCATTATAACTGACGGAGAGGTTTCAAGTGACAATGTGGTGTCATTTTCGCTCAGGATATCTGAAATGATGTTTTCTATTTCGCCTTTTATTTCAGATGGTTCTTTTATTTTATTTTCTTTAACACTCTGGCGAAGTCTTTCTATAATATAGGTTGATGTAGCAACACCAACATCGGCAAGAATAAGAGCCTCTTCAAGCTCTTCAAACAAGTCTTCGTCAACAGATGAAAAAATTGAAAGTACAGAATCTATCTTATCATTAAAGGATTTTCTTGTTTTTTCAAGACCGCCGATAAGTTTTGCAAAAAAGCCTTTTTTTACAGGTTCATCAGATATTGGTTCTTCATCTGATGTTTCTGTGGTTTCTTCTATTTCTTCTGTTTCTTCTGTTTTCTCAATATTTTCAGCCACTTCTGTTTCTTCAATCTCTTCTGTGTCTGAATTTTCTGTGAGCGTTTCCGCCGGTGTCTCAAAAGCCTCTTTGCTTTCGGAAACAGTATCTGTCAAAGCCTCTTCGTCTATAGAAGTTCCGACCACTTCTTGTGTATTATCTACAGTTTCCTGTATATTTTCCTTAGCGCTGGTATCTTTGCCAAACCATCTGCCGAATTTATTTTTAAGCCCCATTTAAATTTTGCTCCTTTAAATCTTCAAATTTTAATTTTAAAAGCTTTGATATACCCTTTTCCTGCATGGTAACACCATACATAATATCTGCAGACTCCATAGTACCTCGTCTGTGAGTTACAACAATAAACTGGGTTTTTTTGCTGTATTTTTTTATATAGTCTGCAAATCTATATACATTGTTTTCGTCAAGAGCAGCTTCAACCTCGTCGAGTATACAAAATGGTGTAGGTCTTACTTCCAAAACAGACAAGAGAAGAGCGATAGCTGAAAGCGCCCTCTCTCCACCTGAAAGAACCATCATATTCTGAAGTTTTTTGCCGGGTGGCTGAACTTCAATTTCTATTCCACTCTCTAAGATATTATCAGGGTCGGACAGGGAAAGTCTTCCCTCGCCACCGCCAAAGAGAGATGCAAAGGTCTTATTGAACTTTTCTTTTATAATGACAAAAGTATCGTTAAACTGTTTTATCATTATTTTTTGCATTTCATTGATAATCCCGGTGAGTTTTTCCTTAGTTTCATCAAGGTCTTTTTTCTGCTCGGTAAGGTAGTCAAACTTTTCTTTAACTTCCTTATACTGCTCTATGGCATCTATATTGATATTACCAAGAGCCTTTATCTGACCCCTTATGGACGATGCCTCTTTCTGAGCCTCGTTCATATTGAAATCTGCTTTTTTAAGTTCTAACGCTGTGTTATATGTAAGCTCATATTCTTCCCAGAGTTTATTTATAACATTTTCTGTATCGGATTCTATTTTTGCATTTTTGCTTTCAAGTCGTACAACTTCCTGCTGCAAATCATATATAATATCATTTTGAGATTTAAGTTCAATCTGAACAGAGCGAAGACTTTCGGTCTTATTGTCGTACTCTTTCTGCTTTAATTCAACCTCTTTATATATTGCAGTTGTATCGGACTTGGAGCTATCTATAAGCTTTGAAATCTCTTCGATTTTTTCGTTTATGGATTTATTGCTTGAAAGGGTTGATTCAATATCAGCTTGTCTGTTTTTAATTTCATCCTGATGATTTTTTATATCCTGTTCCCAAAGGGAAATTCTTTGCGAAACCATTTCGGCATCTTTATCCATAGTGCCGTAGGAAATCATAATATCCGTATGAGATGACACGACTTTTTCTCTGTCTGACATTAAATCCTCTGCTTCCTGCTCTCTGGCATTAAGAAGAGTGCGGATTTCTTTAATTTCTTGTTCTTTTTCTATTATTTCTTTTCCAAGAACTTCTTTTTGTTTATCAATATCGGCAATTTCATTTACAACATCGCCGCCCTCATTGGTGAGCATATCAATAGTACGGCTTATTTCAGAAAGTGCCTTGGTGTCAGACTCTATCTGCGAAGAAAGTCTTACTTCTTCGTGCTCACATTTTTTGAGTATATTTTCAAGAGATTCTTTCTTCTCTGCCATTTTATTGATAGTTATTTTATATTCTGCAATCTCATCGTCCTTTTTATCGGCTTTTTTTCTCATTGCTTCTATTTCTTCTCTTAAGGCATCTATCTCTTTTCCACGGCTTAAAAGGCTCTGGTTTTTTCCAATGCTTCCGCCGGTCAGAGAACCGCCCGGATTGAAAAGCTGACCATCGAGAGTTACAATGCGGAGTTTATAGCCCGATTTTTTTGCCATAAGTGATGCATTATCCATATTATCGGCAATGACAGTTCTTCCAAGAAGGCTTTTGAATATATTGTCATATCGTAAATCATAGCTGATAAGATCTGAAGCAATTCCCACAAAGCCTTTTTCTTTTTCGGGAGCATTTTTCATAACCTCAGCGTGTATGGAATCAACAGGCAGAAAAGTAGCTCGTCCTGATTTATTTGATTTTAAATAAGAAATACATTCTTTTGCAACCTGTTCATCAGACACAACAATATTCTGAAGGTTATTTCCAAGAGCTATTTCAATGGCGGTGATATACTTATCATCAACTTCCAGAAGCTTTGACACAGTGCCTTCTACTCCGCGGATTTTCTGATTGATAATAGTTTTAACGCTTTTTGCATAGCCCTCGTAATCTTTTTCAAGTTCTTCGAGTATATTAATTCTTGACTGCTTTTCGTTAAGCAGGGATATAAATTCATTCTGAGAATTTTTTGCATCTTCAAACTTTTTGGCAACAGAAAAATAATCTGCTTTAAGTTTTTCCATATCAGAATGGGCAGATTGATTTGTCTTTTTATTTTCATCAAAATTCAAATTTAATTTTTCTAATCTTTTTTCAATATCGGACTTTAATTCCTTTTTCTCCTGCATATCGCTCTTTAAAGTTTCGCGTCTTTCGTCAAAATTCTTTAGAAGCACATCAAGGCTTGAAAGTCTTGCTTTAACAGATGATATTTCGGAAAGAAGTTCTACTATAGCTGATTTATATTCCTCTGTTTTATCGGTAAGAACGGCTATTTTTTCGTCGTAAACTTTAAGCTCATTTTCAAAACCCTTAATGGTTTTTTCTGTTTCTGCTTTTTTTACATTAAGGCTTTCTATGGAATTTTTGAGTTCTTTAATCTGCTGGTTGCAGGAGTTTATTTTTTCTTTGAATGTTTCTATGTCAACATTCCATCTGTCTATATTTTCGTTGTTATTTTTAATATCATTTTTTAAAAGCTCAATATTATTTTCAAATCCGCCCCTGTCTTTTTCCATTGCAAAGGCTTTTTCTCTTATAAGGGAAACCTCTTCATTGAGTTTTGAAAGCTCTGTTGTTTTTACATTAATAGATTCTTCTATCTCGCGGAGCTTATTTTTTTCTCTTCCAAGATGATTGAAAGCAATATTGAATTTTTCCTGACCTTCTTTAAGTGCCTCTCTCTGTCTGTCGATATTTCTTATAGCAATATTTATATCAAGCCCCTTTAATCTTTCGCGGAGTTCAAGATATTGTTTTGCCTTTTTTGACTGGGTTTCAAGAGGTCCTACCTGGTCTTCAAGTGCAACTATAAGGTCTTTTATACGAAGGAGATTATCGTCTGCAGCAAGAAGTTTTTTCTCAGCTTCATGCTTACGGTATTTATATTTGGTTATACCTGAGGCTTCTTCAAAAATATGTCTTCTTTCTTCAGCCTTTGAGGAAAGTATCTGGTCAATTTTACCCTGACCTATTACAGAATAACCCTCTCTGCCAAGACCTGTGTCCATAAACATTTCGTGAACATCTTTTAATCTGCAGGGGGCGTTGTTTATGCGGTATTCACTCTCGCCGCTTCTGTGAAGTTTTCTGGTAACCTTGATTTCGTCTGTGTCGGAAGCAAATATTCTGTCTTTATTGTCAAACACTATAGAAACCTGGGCAAAACCCATGGGGCTTCTCTTTTGAGTGCCTGCAAAGATAACATCTTCCATTTTGCTTCCTCGAAGACTCTTTACACTCTGCTCTCCAAGAACCCATCTTATAGCGTCGGAAACATTACTCTTACCACTGCCATTTGGTCCGACTATAGCGGTAATGCCCTGACCGAATTCAAGATTTATTTTATCGGCAAAGGACTTAAAGCCATTTACCTCTATTCCCTTTAAATACAACGGATACACCCCTTAAACAAATGTTTAATCTCTATGTAAAAATAACCTGATTGACTATTGTTTTTTCAAACAATTTCCTAATATATATTTTACCTTGAAATGCTTATAATGTCAAGATTGGTTTGATACTGAACAGTTTTGAATTTTTGACAAAATTTTAAATATGCAAAATTTTAAAAATTCAATTTTCACACTTGAAATGAATAACAACTTGTTATATAATGTCTGTATGTGATTATTTTTAAAAGAGGTGTATTAACTATGGCATCAGTTGGTTTTGATAACAACAAATATCTGCACATGCAGTCAGAGCATATAAGAAAAAGAATTGCTCAGTTTGGCGGCAAATTGTATCTTGAATTTGGCGGCAAATTATTTGACGATTATCATGCCTCAAGAGTTCTGCCGGGTTTTGAACCTGACAGTAAGTTGAAAATGCTTATGCAGATAAAAGACAAGGTTGAATTTGTAATTGCCATAAATGCCTCTGATATTGAAAAAAACAAGCAAAGAAGCGACCTCGGAATAACTTACGATGTGGATGTAATAAGGCTTATTGAATGTTTTCGTTCAATAGGATTTTATGTTGGAAGCGTTGTTCTTACAAGATTTAACGGACAAGCCTCTGCAATAGCATTTCAAAAAAGAATTGAAATGATGGATGTAAAGGTATACAGGCACTACACCATTGACGGTTATCCATCTGATATATCAAAAATAGTAAGCGACGAAGGCTACGGAAAAAATGATTATATAGAAACCACAAAAGAGCTTATTGTGGTTACCGCGCCCGGACCCGGAAGCGGAAAAATGGCAACCTGCCTTTCACAGTTATACCACGAGCACAAGAGAGGAATACAGTCGGGATATGCAAAATTTGAGACATTTCCAATATGGAATCTCCCATTGACCCACCCTGTAAACCTTGCCTACGAAGCTGCAACTGCGGACTTGAATGATGTGAATATGATTGACCCGTTTCATCTTGAAGCATACGGCGACACCACAGTAAATTACAACAGGGATGTAGAAATTTTTCCCGTGGTAAATGCTATGCTTGAAAAAATACTTGGAGTCTGCCCTTACAAATCGCCAACAGATATGGGTGTGAATATGGCAGGAAACTGCATTATAGATGACGAGGCAACAAAGAATGCATCAAAGCAGGAAATAATAAGAAGATATTACACCGCTTTATGCGACCACAAAAAAGGCAAGATAACCGAAGATGTGATACTAAAGCTTGAGCTTTTGATGAACAAAGCGGGTGTAACTGCAAGCGAGCGCTCTGTTGTTGAACCAGCTCTTAAAAAAGAGAAAGAAAGCAACACGCCATCTGCAGCTATTGAACTTGCTGACGGAAGAATAATTACAGGAAAAACATCATCTCTGCTTGGTGCATCAGCAGCGCTTTTGCTAAACTCTTTAAAAGCCCTTGCAGGTCTTGATAAAGAAATAGAGCTTATATCACCATTTATTATAGAACCTATACAGAAGCTGAAGACACAGCATTTTGGAAACAGAAATCCCAGACTTCATACAGATGAAGTGCTGATTGCTCTCTCTATATGTGCTGCAACAGACAAAAACGCGGAACATGCAATGCAGCAACTCAGCAAACTCAGAGGTTGCGATGTACACTCTACAGTGATACTCTCATCTGTTGATGTAAAGGTATTTAAAAGACTGGGAATAAATCTTACCTGTGAGCCACTGTATCAGGAAAAGAAAAACTGAACAAAAATTTAAGGGAGAACAGAAATGTTCTCCCTTTTTTTATCATTTATATTTTAAACACTCCGAAGGCATCAAGGACAGATGTAATTAAAATAAGGACAATACACACAGGGGCTATATATTTTATAATTACATTAAACAGTGCTTTTCTTTTGAATTTTCCCGAAAGTTCAACTTCTTCTGATACTGCATTGGTTTTGATAACATAGCCTACAAATATGCAGGTTAAAAATGCAACCACAGGCATAAGCACACTATTGCTTATAAAGTCAAAGAAGTCAAGGAACTGAAGTCCTATTATTTTTACATTTGCCAAAAATCCATAGCCAAATGATGAAAGAAGTCCAAGCACAACGCTGAACAAAAATACAATAAGGCAAGATGAAGTTCTGTTCATCTTAAACTTATCACACACTATGGAAACAACAGTTTCCATAAGCGATATGGAAGAAGTGAGAGCTGCAAGAAGAACCAAGAGGAAAAACAAAATTCCTACAAATGTTCCGCCAGGCATTGTTTCAAAAACCTTTGGAAGTGTAACAAACATAAGGCTTGGTCCTTTTCCGAGAGCCTCCGGAGTACCTCCTGAAAAAGCAAATACCGCAGGTATAATCATTAATCCTGCAACAAATGCTATACCAGTATCAAAAAGTTCTATCTGTGTTACAGCGGATTCAAGATTTACATCTTTTTTCATATATGAACCATAAGTAATCATAATTCCCATTGCAAGTGACATAGAGTAAAAAAGCTGTCCCATTGCTGCAAGAACTGTTGTTGCCGAGAATTTTGAAAAATCGGGCAGGAGATAATATTTTACACCATCTAAAGCTCCCGGCATGGTGATTGAATATACCGCAATACCGACCGACAAAACAACCAAAACAGGCATCATATATTTACTTACTTTTTCTATACCTTTTTCTACTCCGCATAAAACTATGACAAGTGTTACGCCCAAAAAAACTACAAACCAGAACGCCGGGCTTAAAGTTTCTGATATGAAAATTCCAAAGAATGCATCCTGTGCCACATCTGACACTCCGCCTGTGGCATATTCTGAAAGATATTTTGTAACCCAGCCGCCGATTACCGAATAATACGGCAATATGATTGCAGGAATAAGGGCAGCTATATAGCCTATGAATGAAAATCTTTTGTCAAGTGATTTAAAAGCACCAATTGCACTAAGACCCGTTTTTCTGCCAATTGCAATTTCTGCTGTCATAAGTGCAAAACCAAATGTAACTGCAAGCAGAATATAAACCAGAAGGAATATTCCGCCTCCGTATTTTGCGGCAAGATACGGAAATCGCCATATATTTCCAAGACCAACCGCAGACCCTGCTGCAGCAAGTACAAATCCAAGTTTTCCTGTGAATGTGTTTCTGTTGTTATTACTCATTGTAGATTCTCCTTTTGTTTCTTAGTTTGTATAAATTAATTGTTTTTAAACAAATTCCACGGAAAAATATTTTCGGGGTCTGACGAAATATCAAAACCCATAGTTTTAATATTTGAAGAAAAAAGAGCCAGCGAAGAATTTATCTTACTTCCGTATTTTCCATCTCCCAGAAGAAAATGTTTTCTTGATGCAAACTGAACCCTTATCTGATGACTTCTTCCTGTTTCAAGTTTTATCTTAACAAGATTTAACACCTTGCCGTTATGTTCAACTGTTTCCAGAACCTTATAGGTGAGAAAAGCTTGTCTTACTCCTTTTCTTTCACGCTTTACAACAAATGTTTTGTTTTTTGTTTTATCCTTAAACAAAAGGTCTGAAAAACTCCCTTCTGTCTCAGAAAAACTTCCTTCTGCAACTGCAAGATATGTTTTTTCGAAATCATTGCCCGATGCTATCTTTTCAGAAAGAATGGCGGCATATTTTTTGTTTCTGGCATACACCATAACTCCAGATACAGGAACATCCAGGCGATGCACAGGGAAAACCTCTGCGCCCGTTGCATCTTTTAACATACAGGGAAGTTCTGACTCTGACGATACACCTGCAGGTTTTTTGACAAATATTAAATTATCATCTTTATACAATATTTCCAAAATAAAATTTTTCATATCTTTATATTAACCCATTTACCCTGTTTAAACCTGATACCTGACATTACAAATCGTGACACCTGGTCTCCAAGTATACCTAGCCATACGCCTGCTATGCCGAGTGACAAAACATTTGCTCCTACATAGGAAACAAGAGTTCTTATAACAGTTACACTTACAGCGGCTGTTATGGCAGTATATTTTGTATCACCTGCTCCCCTTAAGCTTCCTGTAAAAATAATCTGTATGATCTGGAAAATGACAACAAATATGATGATATGCATTATAGTAACGCCATAGGACACAATTTCTTTTTCTTTGAAGAACAGTTTCATAAGAGGTTCTGCCCCGACAAGATATAAGAAGGACAACGCAACTGCAATTACAGCTCCAATAAAAAGACACGACAGGCTATAGGATTTTGCCTTTTCTATATTCTTTTCTCCAAGACTTCTGCCGATAAGTGCTACTGCAGCAGACTGCAGACCATCGCCGAAGGAAAATGTGAGTCCCATAATATTCATACCGACCTGATGAGCAGCCATAGCGGCATTTCCCTGATGTGCAGCCATAATGGCAGTTGCCATAAACCCTATTCTCATAAGAATCTGCTCAAAAAATACAGAGTAAGCAACGCTGATAATATTTTTAAGATAGCACAATGCAGGTTTTATTTTATGCTTTATTATATATGTGATACTGACAAAACAACTTTCGGGCAAAATTGAACGGATACTCATAATAGCCGCCACCACAGTTCCAAGAACGGTTGCAAGGGCAGCTCCCTGAATACCCATTTTTGGAAAACCCAAATGTCCGTTTATGAGAATATAATTCAAAATAACATTTACTGTGTTTGAAGTGATGTTTGTAATCATGGTGATTTTTGTATTGCCTGCACCGCGTTGTGCAGAGTTTATACCCATCTGAATACAGGTGAATACCGAACCTGCCATTATAATGGAAAAATAAGATACTGCCATATCGTGAGTTTCGCTTGTTGAGCCACACCACCTTATAACAGGAGATGCAAACACAACAAGAAGTGTGGATATAACTGCACTAAGCGCCAGAATAAGAGTAAGACCTGTAATTAATATACCATTTGCGGATTTTTTATCACTCTGACCCAATCTTCTGGCTACAAGTGCAGACAGTGATATACTTATAGCAATAAATACGGAAAGACCCAGAAACTTTGGTTGAGTGGTAAGACCTACTGCAGCAACTGCATCGGAACTTATGCCGCTTACCATATACGAATCGACAAGTCCTGCAAAAGCTGTAAAAAACGATTCCACCATTGCGGGAACAGCAATTTTAAATGCATACCCAACATGTTCCCGATTTAATTTTGTGTTCATAAAATCATCTCTAATTCCAATTTTTTACATTATTCTACATATTAATTATAAAACAAAAGCATGATATAGTCAATCTATATCATGCTTTTATAAGATATTATCTTATGGTTTTATACAACGGGCCATAAGCCTGACAAGCTCTGTAGTCCTGACCCTCTTTATCCATACCGAATGCATTCCATGATGCAGGGCGGAAGATTTTTTCTTCGGGAACATTATGCATAGAAACAGGAATTCGAAGAATTGAACAAAGGGTGATAAGGTCTGCACCGATATGTCCGTAGCTTATTGCTCCATGGTTTGCGCCCCAGTTATTCATAACATCATAAGCTGTTTTGAATGCACCCTCGCCTGTTGTTCTTGGTACAAACCAGGTACAAGGCCATGTATAGTCTGTTCTCTTCCAGAGAACATCGGAAATTTCGTCAGGAAGATTCAATGTCCATCCCTCTGCAATCTGAAGCACAGGTCCAAGATTTTTTACAAGGTTGAGTCTTACCATTGTTACAGGCATTTCACTTCTTGTAAGAAATCTTGATGAAAAACCGCCACCGCGGAAATATCCAAGGTCTGCCATATTCCATGTGGTAGATTTCATAACTGTATCCATATCGGCATCGGTCATATCGTACCACTCTTTTATAAGTGCATTGCCGTTTTCGTCTCTCACCTCGCCGCAGGCATCAAGGCAACAAGCACCTGAGTTTATAAGGTGTATAAATCCATCTGCCTCCTTAGCTTTTCCGTCTAATTCATAGCCTGTAGCTTTTTTAACTGCATCTGCACTCCAATATGTTCTTACATCGGCAAATATTTGTGCTCTGTTGGTAAGGAGTTTTCCAAAAAGCATACCAATTCCATTGAGAACATCGTTTTCTGTTGCAAGAATATATGGTTCTCTTGCGCCATTCCAGTCAAAAGATGTATTGAGCATTGCCTCGGGGAAATCGCAGTTTGGATAGAAGTCTGTCCACTGTCTCTGTCCCTGAAAACCTGCAGCAATGGCATTGTGTCCGACCATTTCTTCTTCGCAGCCTTCAGGAAGATTTTCGTTTCCGTTCATAAGGTCTTTTATAATACACATCATCTTAACAACGAAAGCAAACTGCTCTTCTTTTTCTTTATCGGATTTTTGCATTTCTACAGGATTTTTATCAAATCCCAGAATACATTTTTCTTTTGCCCACTTAAGAGCTTTTTCGTATTCCTTTTTATCGTAAATTTCTTCTGTCATTCTTCTTATGATTTCTACTTCATCGACAGATTCAACTCTCATACCAAGATATTCTTCTATAAATGCAGGGTCAATAATTGAGCCGCCTATTCCCATACAGATTGAGCCAATCTGAAGATAAGACTTACCTCTCATTGTAGCTGCTGCAACAGCTGCACGGGCAAAGCGAAGAATTTTTTCTGCTACATCTTCAGGAATTGATGTGTCATCTGCATTCTGAACATCGTGTCCGTAAATTCCAAATGCAGGAAGACCCTTTTGTGCATGGCTTGCAAGAACTGCTGCAAGGTATACAGCACCCGGACGCTCTGTTCCGTTAAATCCCCACACGCCCTTTATTGTCATAGGGTCCATATCCATAGTCTCGGAGCCATAGCACCAGCATGGTGTTACAGTAAGAGTGATATCTACGCCCTCTCTCTTAAACTTTTCTGCACATTCTGCAGCTTCTGCAACTCTGCCAATGGTTGTATCTGCAATAACAACCTTTACAGGATCGCCGTTAGAATATTTTAAGTTTGAAGCAATAAGCTCTGCGGCAGATTTTGCCATATTCATAGTCTGAGTTTCAAGCGATTCTCTGACCTTAAGAGGACCTCTTCTACCGTCGATTGTGGGGCGTATGCCGATTACAGGATATTCCCCTATCAATCTATTTTTAGCCATATAAAACACCTCCGAAAATATTTATTACAATATGATTATAACACTTGAAAAACACTGAATTCTTGTGTTATAATAACAAAAAATATGATTATTTTCAGATTTTGTGGGTGATTTTATGATATATAACGAGCTTATTGAAAGAGGTTCTGAACATTTTCCGCTGGAATTATATTTACTTGACAAAAATCACGAAAGATATGAAATGTCCAGCCACTGGCACAACGAGGTGGAATTTATACGAATAATATCGGGAGAACTTAACATCAAGCTGAATTTAAACGAATATATTGCGAAAAAAGGTGATATTGTTTTTGTTAATCCGCAAACTGTTCATGGTGCAACACCCATTGATGAGTGCATATATGAATGTATTGTAATGAGGTTTGATTTTTTAAATGCTATGGATAACGACATAAGATTTTTTATAGACTGCCTTATGAACAACCAGATATATGTTAATGAATATAACAACAATCCTCCAAAGCTCTTTAAAGAGTCTGTAAACTATCTTTTTGACTCAATGAGAAAAACCTCACCCGGATACAAATTTTCTGTTACAAGCGCTCTTTACAACCTGCTTGGTGCAATAATAGACAACGACATGTACACATTTGTTTCGGAGAACAAAAAAATACCTGAGAACAAAAATATTTCTAAACTCAAAAAAATACTGACATACATAAGAGAAAATTATCACACACAAATAACCCTTGACGATATGGCAAAAGCTGCAAAAATGTCACCAAAATATTTTTGCTCTTTCTTTAAGGAAATGACAAGGAAGACTCCTATTGAATATCTGATTTTATACAGAATTGAATGTGCCGCAAAAAAAATACACAGAAGTGATGAGAGCATAACAGATATTGCCTACTCGTGCGGATTCAATGACCTGAGCTATTTTATTAAAACTTTTAAAAACATAAAAGGTGTTACACCTGCAAAATTCAGACATAACGAAAGCAAGGATGCAAAATAAATGCATCCTTGCTTTTTTATTTAATCATCCATTTCTTTTTTTACTGAAAAGCCATTCGATAAGCTCTTTGTTATATGTGTGCACCCACACATCATGTCCCACACCTTCCATTCGGGTGTATGTAACATCTGCTCCAAGGCTTTTTAATTTTGCAACCATTTCGTCTGTCTGATTTACACTTACGGTTGGGTCATCTACTCCGTGGAATGTCCATATGGGCATTTTAAGAACTTCTGCATTCCAAGCCATACCGCCTCCGCATATAGGAACAATTGCCGCAAACAAATCAGGTCTTGCCATTGATGTATACCAGGTGCCAAATCCGCCCATGCTCAAGCCGGTGAGGTACACTCTGTCTTCGTCGACATTATATTCCTCTTTAAGCTGATTTACAAACTCAACAATTGATTCTACTCTTGCTGCCCAGAATGTATCTACAGGACACTGCGGCATAACAACTATGCAGTTATGCTCGGCATTTTTTAAGTATTTTGAAAAACCATGCACATCTACTTTATCAAGGTCTTCTTTTCCATAGCCCCTCTCACCTGCTCCGTGAAGTTGTATTATGAGTGGACTTTTTTCCCCCTCAACTATGGAAGAATATTCTACAAAAGGGAATTTCCATTTTGCTTCTCTGTGTTCTATTCTGTTCATATTTAATCTCTCCTTATGCATCAGGGTTTTTTATTGTACAAACTGCTATTGCAAGATTTGCAAAAAAATTTACAGAACCATTCCTGAACAAATTATAATATTTACCAGGTTTCTTTTATTATATATGTTGTGCCGAAATTTTTCAAGCAAATATTTGACAATTTATATGAGAAGAGAATTGAGTAGATATTTACTGCAGATTACACATCCACTGTTCATTCACAACCTCACCTTCAAACACAACTGTGTTTACTGTGCGGATATTGCGCAAATCATCAAGCGGATTACTATTGAGCAAAACCAAATCAGCAATTTTTCCGCATTCGATAGTACCAATCATATTATTTTCAACTATTTTTGATGCATTAAGGGTAGCACATTGCAATGCCTGATATCTGGAAAGTCCCGCCTTTTCCAAGAGCAACAACTCTTCACATATAATATCCGCCAGAATTGTGTTGCCGTTTTTTCGCTCTTTTTCAGCTACTGCGCCTATTCCACTGGCTGTAGGTACACTGTGATATTCTTTCTGCAAACTGACCTACAAGTGAAACCTTTTTATCAGGTGTTATGCTAACTTCCGACTAGCCGATATATAACTTACTCATATAAAATCTCCTATCTTATCTTTTATAAGAAATTATTTTTTAGATTATGTCGTTCAAAAATTCAATTGTTATTTATCTATATTTATTTTAGCAAGTCCTGCTTCCGATGTTTCCTTATAAGACTTATGCATATCTGCACCGGTTTCTTTCATAGTCTGAATAACTTTATCGAGTGAAATTTTTCTTGTATTCCACAAAAAGCTTGCTAAGTTTACAGCATTTATAGCTCTCATTGCCGCAACTGCATTTCGTTCAATACACGGAATTTGCACCAATCCGCAAATAGGATCACAGGTAAGCCCTAAATGATGTTCTATAGCAATTTCTGCAGCATACTCAATTTTATCAATAGAAAGTTCAAACAATTCTCCAAGTGCAGCAGCTGCCATGGCACAGGCGCTTCCTACTTCTGCCTGACAACCGCACTCTGCACCCGATATTGATGCATTTGCTTTTATTAAATTTCCAATCAAACCAGCCGTAATAAGTGAACGGATTATGCTTTCATCGCTGAACCCATTTTTTTGTTGCTGATAATACAAAACTGCAGGCACAATACCTGCTGCACCGCAGGTGGGTGCAGTAACTATTTTTTCTCCCGATGCATTTTGCTCTCCGACGGCAAAAGCATAAGAGCTGACCATTCTATTTTCTTTTGTTATGGGGCTTTCATCAATATGCTGACTGTTGAACAACGAATTTGCTTTCTTTTGAACACCAAGACCTCCCGGCAGTTCACCTGTATCTTCCAATCCTCTTTTTATGGAAGTTTTCATTGCATTCCATATATTTTGCATATAGGTTAAAAAATTTTCGTCCTCATTTTCAAGAGCATATTGCCAGAGTCTTATTTTTTTGTTTTCACAATATTCAGATATAGCACTGAATTTATAGAGTGGATATATTTTTTCTGGTTTGCAGTTAGTATCGTTTTCAAACACAATACTGCCACCGCCTATACTAAAAACCCTTATTCTTTCCAGTTCAACATTATCTTTATAGGACACAAGCTCCATTGTGTTTGGATGCGGTATATCATTTGAAACAAAATCAAATTCTATATCGCAGCTAAACGGCAAAAATGTTTTTCTGATTACCTCATCTGTGCAATGCCCTTTTCCCGTCTTGGCAAGTGAACCATAAAGAACCGCTTTATATTTATCTGCTTTCTTATTTCTTTCTTTAAAAATCAAACATGCCTTTTCAGGACCGATGGTATGAGAGCTTGACGGACCTCTGCCGATTTTATATAATTCTGTCAATGACTCCATGCCAGAGTCTGAATCTTCTGTTTTTAATTTTGTATAATCAGTGTTTTCAAACAAAATTTCTACAGGTATATTAAATATTCTTGCCAGTGAAACAAGATTTTGTCCTGATGGTTTTGAGAGTCCTGATTCCCATTTTGAAACTGCTCTGTCGCTAATGCCCAACATATCACCAAGTTGTTTTTGAGTTATGCCGCTTTTTTCTCTTAATTCTTTAATTTTATCCGAATTAAATTTATCCATATTTCCTTACCTCGTATAAGTAATTCTACTAATATTTTAAGTAAAAAACTTCCAACTATAAAGGTATTTATAAATATTATTAAAGCACCGACTCAACCATTGGTTGATATGATTGTTGTTTTTTAAAATTACTGTTCGGTGACGGCAGTATATACAAAAATTTTAATTATTTCAAACACCGTTATTTTTCTTAATAAATTTTAAAAGTCCATTACATCCTGCCAAAACATCTTTATATGTTGTGTTAAAATCTCCTGTATACCACGGATCTGCCACATCATCAGAAGAATTTACAAATTCAAGTAATTTATAAATTTTTTTATCTTCATCGTTTCCTACAATACGCAGGGTATTTCGCACATTTGCACTATCCATACACACCAGATAGTCGTATTTTTTATAATCAGATTTTTCTAAATGTACTGCTCTTTTTTCATGGTATGATATTCCTAGTTTATCCAATATTTTTGCAGTTCCGTAGTGAACGGGATTCCCTATTTCCTCGTAACTTGTAGCGGCAGATGCCACATAAAATTTATTGCCCATTCCGCATTTTTCTGCAATATCTTTAAAAACAAATTCTGCCATTGGACTTCGGCAGATATTACCATGACATATAAATAAAATCTTAATCATAATATAACTCCGTTAGCTTAAATTTTTAAAAAACTGTTGTCAGAATGACAATGTTTACATCACTTTTTAAAAAGCGAAGATATCGAGTGCATCAGCGCATATCGAAAATCTCGTAAGAAATTTATATCGATGCGGCTTACAGCCGCAATATAAAGACTGTATAAACTGGATACCGATTAGTTTGTTGTGATTGCAAGGCATAAGGTTTAGATGCAACTTGTTTTAGCTAAATTTTGCAACAAGTTGCAAAGCTAAATTATTCCGCCTTGCTCCATAGCTAAATTACTCCTTTGGAGTAGCTAAATTAAATTCGCATTATAGCTGACCGCAAGGTCA
>JAEIGA010004060.1_pt1 | contig 22652 bp, 17 predicted proteins | sample 9270691 | NCBI WGS metagenome assembly JAEIGA01 (sample SAMN17057246, study PRJNA624740) | gut metagenome | biome: biome; isolation source: fecal sample | host: Bos grunniens | place: China: Xizang | collected 2019 | reverse complement strand
TTTGAAGACCGTCAGTTAACCGTGCCCGTAAGCTTTACTTTGAATAGTAAAGGTGTCGATGTTTCGGTTGACCCGACCAAAATTCAGGAAAACGCTGATTACAACGTTTATGGTGTTCAGATTGCGCCTTTCTTCTGCTCGGTTAACAATCGTAACGCAAGCAAGAAGGACCATTATCTGTTCCTCCCCGTTGGTTCAGGCACAATTATTAATCCTATAGTAGATAATAACAGTGATGCTGCAATTATCTTTGAAGAGCCGGTTTACGGCGCTGATGCAAATATCATCAAATTTGAGGAAAAGACAAATACTGAAACTGTAAGAATGCCGGTATACGGCGCTGTAAACGGTGATAAGGCTGCTTGTGCAATCATTAAATCGAGTGCTGAAAATGCATACTTAACGGGTGCACTTGCTCAGAAGCTTACCGGATATTCCTACATTTCTGCAGAATTCCGTGTAAGAGGATATCAAGAGGTTGTTCAGTCTTTGTTCACCTCAACCACCGTTAAGACTAAGCTTTATGCTGATGCGTTTACTCCGGATAAGGTAGAGGTAGGCTTCTATCCGCTTTATGGCGAGGATGCTTCCTATATCGGATTTGCTAACACCTACCGTGATTATTTAACCGAGACTAAGGCTCTTAAAACCGAAAAGTCTGAGGATTCGCTTTTGAACCTTAAGCTTATCGGCGGTGTTGAAACAAAGGAATTCCATTTTGGTATTCCTTCAACCGATATGCTGGTTGCTACCAACCTGAAGCAGGCCAAGTCAATTGTTCAGGATATCAAAACCAGAACAGGTCTTGATAAGTTCAATGTTAACCTGGTCGGCTTTGGCACAAGCGGTAATGATATCGGAGTTGTCGCCGGTGATTATGCAATAGGCGATAAGTTCGGTGATGATGATGACCTTAAGAGTCTCATTAAGTACAGCAACGGCGCAGGTGCAAATGTTTACTTCAACTTTGATATGATTCATTTCTCTGAATCAGGCGGCGGAGTAAGTACCACCTTCGGTAAGGCCGATGCCGCAAACGGAAGCTTTACGGAACAAAATTACTTCAGCATGAACTTAAGACTTCCTGATACGAAGCTCCGCAAGTATTATCTTGTGGCACGTACAGAGTTTTCTGAGGTTGCAGCCAATATCAAAGAGGCTGCTGCAGAGTGGAAGCTCCCCGGTATCAGCCTTGATACATTAACAAGCATTTGTTATTCTGACTATAATGATAAGCAGTATTATGCAGGAGCAAATTTTGAGGAGCAGGCAACCGCTATCATCGGTAACTACAAGAACAGCGGCTACAAGATTGCAGGTAGTGATGCAAACGCATTTGCTGCAGCAGGATGTACACATGTTTATGATGTGCCTATGCAGTCCTCAAAGTACAGATACTATACTTCGGATATTCCGTTCTATCAGATAGTATTTAAGGGTCTTGTTTCAATGTCTGGTACCGCAATGAACCTTGCAACTAACAAGAATATTAACTTCTTGAAGGCTGTTGAAACCGGTACCGGTCTCACATATACTCTTATCGGTAAGTATGACACTAACCTGATCACTTCGGCACATAATGTTTTCTACGGCTCGGTTTATTGGGATAAGACCATCGAGCATGGTGTCGCAACTGATATTCAAGCAACGGTTGATGCGTATAAGGGCTTCTTCGAGTCGGTTAACGGCGAAAAGATTGTAAATCACGAGCTTATTACTGACGAGGTCAGATGCACAACCTTCAGCAACGGGGTTTCTGTTTACGTTAACTACGGTTTAACCGATTATATCAATGGCGAAATCAAAGTCGCTGCAGGCGGCTATACTGTAAAGGAGGCGTAATTCAATGACAAATGAAGAAATAAAAACTGTTGAAGCGCCGATTGCGCAGCCTCCTAAGAAAATTAAAAAGCATAAGGGTATTGAATCATTAAAGAGTACATATGGAAGACTTTTCTGCCTGCATTGGGAGATTGGCTTAATCCTGTTCTTTGTAATGCCCTTGTTCCAGTCCTTTTACTATGCCTTCTGTGATGTTGACTTTGTAGGCGGTAAGTACAAGTTCGTATATTCCGGCCTCAAGAACATTAATGAGGTTATTAAAAATGACCCAAAATATCTTGACAATGTCGGTCAATCTTTTGCAGCAATGCCCGGTCAGCTTGTGGTTATTGTAATTATCAGCTTGATTTTAGCTCTTTTACTTAACCAGAAGTTTAAAGGAAGACTTTTCTTCAGAGGCCTTTACTTCCTGCCGGTTATCATTGCTACGGGTGTTGTTATTGACATCTTGTTCACAACAACCAGCAGTGAGCTTTCCACCTCCGGTGTTTCGGATTCGTTTGCCGCAAATATGCTCAGTGTTGACGATATTATGGCATGGCTTTCGTTGCCTACAGAAATCGGTGAATTCTTCACAGGACTTCTTAATAATATTTTCAACCTGATTTGGAACTGCGGTATTCAGATTGTTCTGTTTATCTCCGGTATGCAGTCAATTCCGGATTCTCTTTACGAGGTTTCCAAGGTTGAAGGTGCAACAAAGTGGGAAGAGTTCTGGTTTATTACATTACCTATGCTGTCGAGAACACTTATCCTGGTAATTATATTCACAATTGTTGAATTGGTAACTACAAAGGGTAACGCTGTTATGACACAGGCTTACGAGCTTATGAAGGGTGCTGCAACGAGCTACGGTCCCGCATCTGCAATGCTTTGGATATACTTCGTTATCGTCGGAGCGTTTATGGCGGCCATAATGTTCTTGTTTAGTGTATTGTTCTTAAGACGTTGGGATACAGGAGGTAGAAGTTAATGCAAGTAATTGATAATGTAAAAGATACTTTCCTGAAACTTAAAAACGGCACTAAGGAAACTCGCTATAAGGCTGTACTTAAGGCCAACGGTGTTTTCACATCTCTTCTTAGATACGTTGTTCTTATCGCAATCGGATACATCATTCTTTATCCGTTGCTTTATATGATCAGTTCAGCCTTCAGAACAAGAGATTCGTTCTACGATCCATCAATTGTTTGGATCACACCTGATATTACTACCGAGAACTTTGGAATTGCCTGGCAAATTATGAACTATGGTAAAGCATTTATCAATACTCTTATTTTTGAAATGCTTTCCGCAGGAATTCAGATTATCAGCTGTTCAATAGTTGCTTACGGTTTGGCACGTTTTGAGTTCAAGGAAAAAAGGATTTTAACCTTATTTATGTTCCTGCTTATCCTTGTTCCTTCGCAGATGATGATGTTGCCGATATTTATGAACTATTCTAAGCTGGATTTCTTAGGTTTGTTTGGTTTGATTGATTCGCTAACGGGAATTGATATCAGACCTAATGTTCTTAACTCGGTCTGGACATTCTATTTACCTGCACTTCTGGGTGTTGGTATCCGTTCAGGTATTATCATTTATATCTACATTCAGTTCTTTAAAGGCTTACCTAAGGAGCTCGAAGAGGCATCGTGGATTGACGGTGCAGGTCCGTTCAAGACCTATTTGAGAATAGCACTTCCGTCGTCAAGCGTTGTTATCACCACTGTTACGGTGTTCTCACTGATTTGGCACTGGAACGACTACTCACTCAGCTCTATGTACTTGTATCCTGAAAGCTGGCCTTTGGCTGTAAGGCTTAACGATATTACAAAACAGGAAGCTATAGGAACTTTGAGACTTACTCCCGATGACCCGCTTCGAATTGCTATATTGATGTCAGGCTGTCTGATGTTTATTATACCGATACTCATTGTTTATCTGGTACTTCAGAAGAAGTTTGTTAAAAGTATCGACCGTGTCGGTATCACAGGCTAATGTTTCAATTTTACCAATAAACAGAGTGAATTTTTGGTTATTATTTTATATATAATTTTTCATTTTTAGTTGATATACGCTAATTTATTTGATATTATTATAAAGTAATGTATCAACCTTTGCTGCTGTGAGTGTTGCTTGCAGCAGCAAAAGTGACATTCTTTAAGCAAAAATATAAAAAATATTAAAATTAGTATTGAATTTTTTGTGAAAGTTTGTTATTATATTCTTAAGGTATAAGTGAAATTGGCTTTGAATGACTACGATAGGCACTTTAATTTACAGAATTAATGCCGTTTCGCAGTCTCAATGTCATTTTCAGGTACATAATTTTATGAACCTTTCCCTTTATAAAAAAGGGTTGGTATATAAGCTTTTAACGGCAGCTCAGTACCCTGAGTGCCGATGTAAAGGTGTAATCAAAGCAGAAAGAGGTAAGACAATGAAAACACGTGCGTTAAAAAAAGTATTGAGTGTCATCTGTGTTATTGCCATGTTGATGTCCTTGTGTGTTGTCGGATTGGTTGGCGTTTCAAGCGCTGCCGAAAACGAGTATACACTTTATCATAATGGCACCGTTACACAAGTAACACTCGCTGAGGGTGCCGATTTACCTAACCCTGGTCCCTATAAGGGTGCGAGGTTCCTTGGTTGGTATGATGAGACCTTCACTAATGAATACAAGACTGTAGGTGCGAAAACGACGCTTTATGCCAAGTATTCCGCCGCTATTTTCGATTTTGAATTAGATGCATCCCATTATGCCCATGCTAATACTGCCGTTAATTACACATACGGTGTGACCGATCCTACCGATGCTAGTAATAAGGTTGCGAAATACACCATCGGTCCTAACCAATATATGGCAATTCCGATTACTGAAGGCGCTACTAAGCTTTATGAATTCAAGGCTGGCGTAGAGTATACCGTGTATTTTAAATATTACGGTGTAAATACTACCGGTCCCGTCACGTTAAGAGTTTATAATGCCAAACCTGATGTCGTTGATAAAACGTTTTCAGCATTACAAAATGATGAAGCACATCGTTACATCAGGCCTACTGAGGCCTCGGCGCCCTACCTTAGACCTGCACCATACCCTCCTTACGATAATTGGATTGAGATGACTCCTCTCAGTGGTAAGTGGAGCACCTTTAAAATGAAGGTTGCCTTCACTCAAGAGGATATTGATGCCGGCCGTACTGCACTTATATTGCATATGCAGCGAAACGATACAGGTGATGCAATGCTTTTCGACGACCTTATTGTTGTTGAAGATGCAGTAGAGGTTAATGTCACATTAAATAATGCCGATAGCGTAACCACCGAGAAATATATAGAGGGTTCTGAGCTTCCCAAAAGTAATGACCCTAACTTTACCGGTTGGTATGATGAAACCTTTACATATAAATATGAGTTTGCTCCCGACACTGATGTTGAGCTTTATGCTAAATACAAAAAGGTATTTGACACCTTCGAGAGTGAATCCAAGGTATTTGACCCCAACAACAAATTCCCAGCCGACAACGGTTTCAAGATTGTTGTTGATCCTTCAGATGCTAAAAACCATGTGCTTTCTGCACCTATCAGCTCTGCTGTAGTTGATAACTATGCAATTCGCGGTGCTGAAGGCATAGATGCAGGTTATACTGTTGTTCGTGGTTCGCTTTGTACCGTTAAGCTTAGATATAAAGCCAGCGGCATTGGTGCCAGTGGTGCGAAGATTTACTTCAAGACCGTTGATAATGCAAGCATTGGCAAAGGTGCAGATATTGGACTTCTTGCGGGTTGGGAGATCGCACTTGAGAATACTGATGATTGGAAGGATATAGCACTTAATGTTATTCTTTCTAATGAATCCACTATTGATCTCACTACTTTAAAGAATCTTGTAATGGCAGTTGTCGGCGGTGCTGATTCAAACGGTACTGTACTTATCGATAACTTCTCGATTGGTCCTTATGCTCCTCCGGTTGACCCTGACTCCGCTGAGATTGAGATGGACTTTGAGGCAGAAGGCGGCTTTAAGTGGAGCGTGCCTGATGCTAACAAGTATAATAAGACCGAGGGTAACGGCTATGTTAACCGCGGTGAGTTGATCACTGAGGATGACAACACCTTCTTCCGTGTAAGCCATTTCAAGAAAAAGGGCGCATACATTTACTTCACAATTGATGACGGTTTGAGACAGTTTAATGTTGCTGACCGTGGTATTTATACTATAGAGTTTGACTATAAGGTTCATCACTCTGAAACCAAGTCGTCTATCGGTTTGGTATTTGTTAAACCTACAACTGCTGATACCGGTATGCTATTCTCCAATCCAGTTGTTGAGTTTGATAGTTTCAGCACGGATAATGTTACCGAGCGTGATGACAAGGATTGGACTCATGTAACCTATACTTTTGGTGCAGATCTTTCCGCTTACGAAGGTTACACCTCAATCGGTTTATATGTATTCAATGATACAGGTGTACCTGAAATAAATCCCGACTTTAATAAGTTGACCGCAACTGTCGTTGATTTTGATAATATTACTGTTAAGACCAATTCCGAGTGTATCGGTGACGGTATGATTATCTTTGATTCCATAGACGGTTCTGAGTGTGCTCCATTAATTGCACCGTCAGGTGAACCTATCGGTGCATTGCCTGAGCCTACTAAGTACGGCTATGAATTCGATGGTTGGAAGTATGATACCGAGGCAGGCGCAATGGCCATCACCTCTAACACCGTAATGCCCGGCTTTATCACTAACGCATATGCTACATGGAAGTTAGCTCCCGGTGTTGTTGATTTCAGAATTCACACCAATGTTCCTGAATATGATGCAAAGTACAAATCTATTATCGCTTTCCCCGGCAAACCGGTAACTACCTTGCCTTTAGAAGAGCCCACTATGCCCGGTCAGGTGTTTGCAGGTTGGTATTATGATAGTGCATTCACTAAGCCTGTAAGCGGCAAAAATGCTCCTGCAGAAAGCGGCGACATTTATGCTATGTGGGGCAAGGCTCCTTTCATCTGTGACTTTGAAGATTATACCCCAATCAAGGCTAATGCTCGTGCTAAGTATGTTACCGATGAAGATACAGGTAACAACTACCTTGACTGGTGGGATGGTTGGGTACCTGACACATCCAATGTTAAGGGTGTTACCTCTAATTACTACAATTCGTTCATACACAATGGTAATAAGCGGTTCCAGGTTTTCAGTGGCAGTGAATATAAAGTAACCTTTAAGTATAAGCTTCTCGAAGGTGAAATTAAGGTTCGAGGCTTGACAGGTGATTTTAACGCTCAATGGGCTAACCGTAAGGATCAGACTAATGGACCAAATCCTGAAGTTGTATTGAACAAAGTTGACCCGGATAATTGGCATACTGCAACGTTTACTTTCGTTGCTGCCCTTAATGATCCTGCACACAACTTCCTTGGACTTGGTATTCAAGGTCTTGGTCATATTTACATTGATGATATTTCTATTGAATGTGAAATCAACAGTAATAACATTTATGGTTCTGTTATCGTTTTGGATACCAATGGCGGTAAGACTATCACTCATGTTTCCGGTGAGGTTGGTTCTAAAATCGTCCTTCCGACTCCTGTAAGATCCGGTTACAAGTTCGTAGGTTGGTATACAGATAAAACATTCACCGCTAAGTTTACCGAAACTACTTACACCGAACAAACTCTTTCTGCTGTTGCCAGATGGCAGCTTGGTAAGTATGTTGAAGATTTTGAAGAGCTTCCGAATGTAGTTATGACATTGGCAGTTGATCCTGCTTACACTCTCTATGACAATAAGGTTGCCGGTTTCGACAAATCCAATGTTCATAGCGGTGTAACCGCACTCTTCCGTAAGGGCAACTCTGCTGGCCTTAAGGCGTTTACAACAGCAAGAACTTCTGACCTTCAACTGAATGTCGGTGATGAATATACATTAACAATGTATGTTAAGCCCACTGCTATCAGTGATGCTGCAGGCACTATCAATATGATTAATATGGCTTCCTACACTGGTATTAACAGTCCCTCTGCAACAAATGTAATTGCTAAGATGGCTGACCTTAAGGTGGGTGAGTGGAATAAGATTACCTATACATTTACTGCTGCAAGTAAGTATGTTGGTATCAACACCACCGCTGGTAACGATATGTATATTGATGACGTTACTGTTACTCTTAAGGGTTATTCCGGCTCCGCTAACACCGGTGACTCTTCAGTCAACCCGTTTGTTATCGTAGCATTGGTTGTTCTTTGTGCCGGTGCACTTCTTATTACCGGTAAAAAAGTTTTCTCTAAATAATTGTCTTACCTTTTATTTACGCCGTCCCACTTAGGTGGGGCGGCGATTTTATGTTCATTGTTATTTAATAATAACTGCAGTTTATATATTGTTTTGATTGACAAAATGATGTTACCGCATTATAATATTATCGAATATAATTACTTGGACAAAGCGTTCGATTGATTGGAGTAATATAAATGGAATGGATGTCACTTAACACTTTAAGAGAAAAATATCTTTCTTTTTTTGAAAGCAAGGGTCACCTTCGCTTGAGAAGCTTTTCGTTGGTCCCCGATAACGATAAGTCATTGCTTTTGATTAACTCGGGTATGGCTCCGATGAAGAAGTTCTTTACAGGTGAGGTTACACCTCCCCGTAACCGTGTTACAACCTGCCAGAAGTGTATTCGTACACCTGACTTAGAGCGCGTCGGTCACACCGCACGTCACGGTACATATTTTGAAATGCTTGGAAATTTCTCATTCGGTGATTATTTCAAGGAAGAGGCTATTGAATGGGCTTGGGAGTTCTTGACTAAGACTATTGAAATCCCCGAAAATCTTCTGTGGCCGAGTATCTACGAAAACGATGAAGAGGCATTTGCAATCTGGAAAGATAAAATCGGTGTCCCGGTTGAGCATATTGTCCGCTTGGGCAAGGCTGATAACTTCTGGGAGCATGGTTCGGGTCCGTGCGGCCCCTGTTCCGAGATTTATTTTGACCGCGGTGAGAAGTACGGCTGCGGTTCGCCTGACTGTAAGCCGGGTTGTGACTGCGACCGTTATATGGAAATCTGGAATAACGTATTTTCGCAGTTTAACAATGACGGTAACGGAAATTATACCGAGCTTAAGCAGAAAAATATTGATACAGGTATGGGCCTTGAGCGTTTGGCATGTGTTTTGCAGAACGTTGACAATCTTTTTGAGGTTGATACTGTCCGCAATATCCTTAACGAGGTTTGCCGGATTGCTGGTGTTGAATACGGTAAGGATGCTAAAAAGGATGTATCTATCCGTGTAATTACTGACCACGTCCGCGGTGCAACCTTTATGATTTGTGACGGCGTTATACCTTCAAATGAGGGCAGAGGCTATGTACTCCGCCGACTTTTACGCCGTGCCGCACGCCACGGTAAGCTTTTGGGCATTAATAAGATGTTCATTTGCGATATCTGTGACGTGGTTATTGAGGAAAATAAGGGAGCATATCCTGAGGTCCTCGAAAAATCCGACTACATCAAGAAAATTATGTCTGTTGAAGAGGAGAACTTCGGCAAGACTATTGATTTAGGCTTGAAAATGCTTGAAGAAATTACTGCTGACGGCAGTAATAAGGTGCTTTCGGGCGCTGATGCCTTTAAGCTTAACGATACCTATGGTTTCCCGATTGATTTGACTAAGGATATTTTAGAGGAAAAGGGTTGGACCGTTGATGAGGACGAGTTCAAACGCTTGATGCAGGAGCAGAAGGACCGCGCAAGAGGTGCCAGAAAGGCCGCTGACGGTGAATCTTGGAAGAGTTCTGAGATTAGCTTTGATAATATTCCTGCAACTGAATTTTTAGGCTACACCGAGACACAGTGTGATGCAAGAATTCTGAGTATTATTGTCGATGAAAAGTCGGTTGAAACTGCCGTACCCGGTGATAAGTGCGTTATCGTACTTGATAAGACTGTTTGCTATGCAGAAAGCGGCGGTCAGGTCGGTGATGAGGGTACTGTTTCAGGTGATGGTTTCAGTGTTGTTGTTAACAGCACCAAAAAGAATGAAAGCGGAATATTCATGCATTTTTGCACCGTTGAGAACGGTGAGGTTTCAGTAGGAAGCACCGTTAAGGTGACCTTTGACGGCAAACGTAAGCAGGCAATTCGCCGCAATCATACGGCAGCTCACCTTTTACAGGCTGCATTGCGTAAGGTTCTGGGCAAACATGTTGAGCAGGCAGGTCAGCTTGTAAATGAGTCGGCTGTTCGCTTTGACTTTACACATTTTTCCGCCTTGACCTCTGATGAAATCAAGCAGGTTGAAGAACTTGTTAATGCCGTTATTCTGGATGCTGTTGATGTTGATAATCGTGAAATGCCGATTGATGAGGCAAAGGCAATGGGTGCAATGGCATTGTTTGGTGAAAAGTATGGCAGTGTTGTCCGAGTTGTAAATGTTCCCGGATTCTCGGTTGAGCTTTGCGGAGGTACTCACGTTAAAAATACCGCAGTAATAGGTGCATTTAAAATTGTTTCGGAATCGTCGGTAGCCTCCGGTGTACGCCGAATTGAAGCTGTAACAGGTGCAGGTGTATTAGAGCTTTTACAGAAATACGAGGCACAAATCGGTGCCGCAGCTAACGCACTTAAGCTCAACAATCCGACGGAGCTTGCACAAAAGTGTGAACAGATGTCGGCTGAGCTTAAATCGGCACACCGCGAGATTGAGGCTTTGAATTCCAAGCTTGCAGGCTTTAAGGTTGATGAGCTTTTGGCTTCAGCTAAGGCGGTTGGTTCGGTTAAGCTTATTGTTGCTGAGTTTAATGCTGCCGGTAGTGATACCTTACGTAGTATGGCTGATAAAATTCGTGATAAAATGCCCGAAGCAGTTGCCGTTTTTGCTGATAAAAAAGGCGAGTCGGTAACCTTTGCCGCAACTGCAGGTAAAGAGGCCTTGGCTGCCGGTATTATGTCAGGTAAGGTTGTTGCAGCCGTTGCTGCTGTCGCAGGCGGTAAAGGCGGCGGTCGTCCTGATTTTGCAATGGCAGGAGCTAAGGATGTCACTAAGATTGGCGAGGCTTTGTCTTCTGCTGAGGAAACCGTAAAATCTATGCTTGGGTTTGGTTCCTGTCAGCCTAAATAAGGAGTTTTACATATGGACTGCATTTTTTGTAAAATCGTGGCGGGCGAAATACCTTCAACTAAAATTTACGAGACTGAGAATGTATATGCGTTTGCCGATATTGAACCTCAGGCACCGTTCCATGCTATTATAATTCCTAAAAAGCATATTAAGTGTGCCGACGAAATCACTGCCGAAAACAGCGGTATAATTGCCGAAATTTTTGAAGCTATTGCCGCTATTTCAAAGCAGGAGAATTTAAAAGACGGCTATCGCATTGTTAACAATTGCGGTCGCGACGGCGGTCAAACTGTCGGACATTTACATTTTCATATGCTTGCAGGACGCTCTTTAGAGTGGCCTCCGGGTTGATAAGGTTTATAAGGAAGAGGGAAAAACTATGCAAAGATACTATGAAATTACCATTGCAGGTCTGAAGCGTAAGCTTCCTATTTGCGAGGTTAATGAGCATCTTGACATTGCCGGCTTTATCATTTTCGGTGATGTTGAGGTTACTGTTGCCGCCGCTGAAGAGTTGTTAAAAAAGGTCAAAGAGTTTGATGTTATTGCAACCCCCGAGGCTAAGAGTATACCCTTAGCCTATGAGCTTTCGCGTCAGTCGGGCAAGCCGTATATCGTTGCACGTAAGGGTCCCAAGGTTTATATGCGTGATCCGATTTCGGTCGAGGTTACCTCTATTACAACCAAGCATCAGCAGCATCTTTATCTGGGTGTTGATGAGGTTGAGCTTATTAACGGAAAGCGGGTTATGGTGTTGGATGACGTTATCAGCACCGGCGAATCCTTAGATGCAATGAAGCAACTTATATCAAGAGCAGGCGGTGTTATTACCGATTGCTGTGCCATTTTAGCTGAGGGTGACGCCGCAAAGCGTGACGATATTGTCTTTCTTGAGCCTCTGCCGTTATTCTTTAAATAATAAAAATGCACTATCCGTTTCGGATAGTGCATTTTTTTCGTAATAAAGTATTTAGATTATTAGTCGGTAGCTTTATTAAGCATTTTACGTCGAATGATATATGCGACGAGTACGGCACTCATAAACGCAGTAATTAATGCAGAAATACTAAGACGTAAAAGATTTTTGTCAAGCTTTTCGGTGTATTTCTTTATATCGGCACGTGCCTTGGCGTTAGCGGTATGGTGCTCATCCATAATCGTGTAGTATTCGCTCGCAGTAGCCTCGTCACCGTTTAAATAGCTTTGTTCCCACAAATCACGGTATTTATCATACTCAGAATTATGAGCAATAAAATCAATATTCCGCTTGATATCATCACGTTCTAAATAATAATGACCGCTAATACCTGCAAAGGCAAGTGTAACAATAAGTGAAACGGCGGTTAAGGTGATAAATATGAACCGCCATAGTCCATTTTTGGAAATAAACTCGCGGACTAAAAGCACTGCATATCTTATGTGCCAAAACATAGGAATCGGTGTCCTGTCCTCAGCAATAGCCTCCTCGTAACGCCGTTTTGCTTCGGTTGCAGTCAGTATTCCGAAAACGATAACGGGACACGCACCTATAAACCAACCTACCGCGGCAAAGCTGCCGAAGTACATAAAGAACATTGAAACAAGCATTACGACAATTGATAAAATAGTTAAAACGAGACCTGCAATATACCAAAATTGCCGTCTGTAGCCGGTAAAAAAACCGTTCATCCATTCACGTATCGGATGGAACTTTTGTATATTTTTGTTTTTCATAACCTATCCTTAAATTTTTATTGTTTGTTTTATTATATACCATAAAAAGCTTTAGGGCAATAGGTTTTGAGGCTTGAGTGTTAACAAATTATAAATTTAACTGATTATCTGAAAAAGGTGTTGAATATAGAACAAAAGTTTGGTACAATAAAGTAAAGTATGTATTATGGCAGACTGTGAATATTTTGATGGAGCAAGACTTATTTGCTCGTTGCGGTCTGCACCCGAATTTGTAAAGTCAGAAGGGGGAGCCGTTTTTTCGGCAAAATTTATATGGAAGTATGGGATATACTCGACCGTAACGGTGAACCTACAGGCAAAACGGTCGAACGCAAACGGGTGTGCTTATCCAAGGGTGAATACCATTTGGTTGTGCATATCTGGATTTTGGGAAATGATGGCAGGGTGTTAATTCAGCGCCGAAGCTTTTCAAAACCTCTTATGCCGGGTGAATGGGCTGCGATTGGCGGCAGTGCGGTCTCGGGCGAGACGGCAGTTACTGCTGCAAAGCGTGAGCTACAGGAGGAAATGGGTATTGAGGTAGGCGAGGAAGACCTTAAGCTTATCAAGAATATGGTGCGGAAAAATTCACTCCTTAATGTGTTTTTGGTGTGCAGAACCTTGCCGGTGGCTGATTTAAAGCTGCAGGCTGAGGAGGTAAGCGAGGCTAAGTGGGTGCATCGCAACAAGCTTCGTCAAATGATTAAAAACGGTGAATTTCATAACTACGGCAGTGAATATTTTGAGGCAGTATTCGCGGCTTTTGATAAAAAATCTGCCTCAAGACGGAGAAAGAAAAGATATGAATCAAGGCGAAGAAAATAAGCAGTGTCAAATCTGCAAGGGGTATTTGTTTGAGGATGACGATGTTGTAATTTGTCCCGTTTGCGGTGCACCGCACCATAGGGATTGTTGGCAGTCGGTCGGTCACTGCGGAGTGGAAGGTGACCACGGTACCGAAAATCAGTACAACAAGGTTAAGGCAAGAGAGACTGAGCAAAAAAGCAAGGATTCTGACTCGGGTGAAATTAAAACCTGTACCTTTTGTGGACGTGAGTCGCATTCAAACGGCGGTATTTTTTGCCCCTATTGCGGTCAGGCATATTCAAACGGTCACAGTAATCCAAATCAGCACAGAGGTCCTAATGTGTTTATGGGCGGTATGCCTAATTCTGACTTTGTGTATGGCGGGCTTGACAAGGAAGCGAAAATTGAGGATGTAAAGGTTGAGCATATTGCAAAATTTGTAGGTGCTAATTCAACCAGATACCTGTCACGCTTTGCTGCATTATCCAAAAAGAAAAAAGGTTCGTGGAACTGGGCGGCATTTATTTCGCCTGCGGCTTGGTGTTTTTCGAGGAAAATGTACCTTTACGGTGTTATTTTCTTTATCGTTACACTGGCGGTCGGTATTTGCTCGTTTCCGTTTTTGGTTGAATATGACCAGCTTGTAGAGGAATCTGACACCGCCGTCAGAAGTATGTATGCAATGATTTCGGAGAATTACGATAAATTCAGCCTCATACCTATGCTTATGATGACAATAGGCGGTATGGTTGAGCTTGTTATGATGCTTCTGGTTGGTCGTTACGGGGATTGGCTATACAGAAGTCATACCTTGGAAAGCGTTAAAAGGATTACTTCGGCATCTGCGGTTGAGGATGTCGATATAAAGCTTGCCTCTTCAGGCTCGCTAAGTCTTTTGTGGGCAGTAGTAATATTGACGTTGGGTAATTATCTGCCACAATTAATTGCTACAATGCTTTGGTAAAGTAAAAAAGGAGAACAGATATGGTAAAAAAGGCTATTATTCCGGCTGCAGGTTTAGGCACAAGGGTTTTGCCTGCTTCTAAGGCAGTACCTAAGGAGATGCTCCCGATTGTTGATAAGCCGGCAATTCAGTATATTGTTGAAGAGGCGGTGCAGGCAGGTATCACTGATATTCTTATTATCACCAACCGAGGTAAGGGTGTTATTGAGGATCATTTTGACCATTCCTTTGAGCTTGAGCATTTGTTGGAGCAGCGTGGTGGCAGGGATGACGTTGTTCGTGAGTTGAAATCGGTTGCAAAAATGGCTAATATTTACTTTATCCGTCAAAAAGAAGCTAAGGGCTTGGGCCACGCGGTTTTGTGTGCAAAAAGCTTTGTGAAGGATGAGCCATTTGCCGTTTTGTACGGTGATGACGTTATTTTAAATGATGAAAAGCCGGTCATAGGACAGGTTATTGATGCGTTTGAAAAGCACGGAAAGTGTGCAGTCGGTATTAAAGAAGTAACTTGTGAGCAGATTGTCAAATACAGCTCAATGAAGATTGAAGGCATTGAAGATAACGTATACAAAATTGACGATATGATTGAAAAGCCGTCATTGGATAAGATTTTTTCAATGTATTCTATTTTAGGACGTTGCGTTTTAACTCCTGACATTTTTGATATTTTGGATGCTATTCCCAACGGCGCCGGCGGTGAGCTTCAGCTGACCGATGCTATGGCTGTCCTTGCAAGAAGTAAAGGTATGGTCGGTGTAGATTTTGACGGTGTGCGTTATGATATGGGCAATAAGTTCGGCATTTTAAAGGCGAATATTGAGGTCGGGTTAAAGCATCCCGAGGTCAAGGATGAGCTGAGAGAGTTTATTAAGAAAATCGCATTTGAAATTTGATGAGAGAGGTTGTTTTAGCTGACATGAGTTTAAATAAGCGTCAGGAAGCAGTTTATAATTATCTCAAAAAGGTTATGAGCAAGTCGTTTCCTCCGACTGTCAGAGAAATTTGTGAGGCAACCGGAATTTCATCAACCTCGTCGGTGCACGGTATACTGTCGGTATTAGAGGAAAAGGGTTATATTATAAGGGATGCCAAGTCGTCAAGAGGTATCCGACTGGTTGGAACCGAGAACACCTCAATGGTGCCGATTGTAGGCAGGGTTTCTGCCGGTGTGCCGATTTTGGCGGTCGAGCAGATTGAGGGTTATATTCCGTTTCCTGCAACCTATGAACGCTCGGAAGAGTTGTTTGCGTTGAGTGTCAAGGGCTTGAGTATGCGTGATGCCGGTATTTTGGATGGAGATATTATTATTGCCGACCGCGAGCTTGAGGCTATGGATGGTGATATTGTCGTCGCTTTAATGGAGGACGAGGCTACTGTTAAACGTTTAGTTAAAAAACGCGGTGAAAAGCCATATCTGATGCCTGAAAATCCTGATTTTGACCCGATTTATCCTGAGTATATGGAGATTTTGGGCAAGGTAGTCGGAAGCTACAGAAAGTATTAAGCGTATGAAAAAGGTATTTATTTTTACCGACGGTGCTTGCTCGGGTAACCCGGGTCCCGGCGGTTGGGGTGCGGTGCTTCGCTATAACACAACCGAGAGGGAACTTTCGGGAGGTGAGGCCGAAACTACCAACAATCGTATGGAGCTGACGGCCTGCATTAAGGCGCTGTCACTTCTCAAAGAGCCTTGTGAAGTGCAGTTAACCACTGATTCGCAGTATGTTGTTAACGGAATTACCAAGGGTTGGGCAGAAAGTTGGCGTAAAAACGGTTGGAAAAAGGCTGACAGAAAGCCGGCACTTAATTCTGATTTGTGGGAGTTACTGTTAAATCAGTGCGAGCGTCACAGTGTGACCTTCAATTGGATTAAGGGCCACGCCGGACATGAGGAAAACGAGCGATGTGATGCTTTGGCAGTCAGTGCTTATCAACAATATTTGAACAAATAAATTTTACGGTCAGTTCGCAAAATCCTGACCTTAAGCTGACGGGTTAGATTTTCGTCAGTATAAACAAAACTACGGAGGAATTTTAATGAAGAGCAAAATTGTGCTGTCACGCTTTGTTGTGACGGCTGCGTTAATTGCGGCCGCCTATGCGGTTTTAACCTATGTTTCGGCGGCACTTGGCCTGGCCTACGGCAATATACAGTTTCGATTGTCCGAAGCCTTGAATATATTAGCGGCGTTCACGCCGGCTGCAGTACCGGGTCTTATGATAGGCTGTATAATCGGCAATATTGCAAGTCCCTTTGGGCTGATTGATGTTATTGTGGGTACTATAGCCACTGGACTTTCAGCGGTTACAATAAGGCTTTTGTCTAAGGTGTGCGGTAAGCTGACACCCTACATATCGATTTTACCGCCGACAGTTTTTAACGCAGTGCTAATCGGTCTTGAAATCGTTTGGTTTTTGCCGGAAGGTGTTACTTGGGTTGGCTTTTGCTTAACGGCGTTAGAGATTGCGTTGGGTGAAATAGCGGTTTGTACGGTTTTAGGAATACCGATTTATTTTGGTGCAAAAAGGCATTTAAATGGTTTGTTATAATGATTGTAGTTAGTCGAAACGTTCTAAAGGCGTTTCGACAAGCCACTTTTCAAGTGGCTTTAGCAAAATTAAATTGCAATTTAATTTTGCACGACACTCATTTCAATGAAAAAGGACAAATTTTTATTAAAAATTTGTCGCAAAATCAAAGATTTTGTGGCGAAACAGGATTGTTTCGCCTAACCTTTTTCATTATAATAATTGAAGTTAACACTAAAGGAGGGCGGAATATGGCAGCAGTGTTGGTTGTCGGCGGCGGTGCCGCAGGACTTATGGCGGCATATTCTGCCGCCATGCTCGGTGCTGAGGTTACGGTTTTAGAGCGTAACTCAAGACCTGCAAGAAAGCTTATGATAACCGGCAAGGGCAGGTGTAATGTCACTAATAATACAGATTTGAACGGCTTGGTTAATGCGGTGACCGGTAACGGTCGGTTTATGTATTCGGCGTTTTCAAATTTTACCTCGCAAGACACTATGAGCTTCTTTGAACGTTACGGCGTGCCGCTTAAAACCGAACGCGGAAACCGTGTTTTCCCCGAAAGTGATAAGGCGGTCGATATTGTTGATGGCTTGGTGCGTGCCGTTCGTGAGGCCGGTGTCAGGATTATACAAGAGCGTGTGACCGAGCTTACGGTTGAAAACGGTGTGATTTTAGGTGTTAAGTGCGAAAGTGGACACAGTTTTACTGCTGACAGCGTGATAATAGCTACCGGCGGCTTGTCCTATCCCTTGACCGGTTCAACCGGCGACGGATACTGTCTTGCAAGGGCAAAAGGGCATACTGTGACCGAGCTTCGTCCGTCGCTGGTGCCCGTAAACGTGGCCGAGGGATGGTGCTCGGCGGCACAAGGCTTAGGACTTAAAAATATCGGCATTTCTGTTTTTAAGGGTGATTCGGCAAAGCCGGTTTATACTGATTTCGGTGAGCTTATGTTTACCCATTACGGTCTTTCGGGACCGGTGATGCTGAGTGCTTCGGCTTATATAAGGGAACCTGAGAATGGGGATTATAGGGTGGTAATCGACCTTAAGCCTGCATTGAGTGAGGAAAAGCTTGACGAACGGTTGCTCAGAGATTTTGAAGCTAATAAAAATAAGGATTTTATCAACTCCTTAGGCGAGCTTTTACCTCGAAAGCTGATTCCCGTTATTGTCAAGCTGTCTAAAATCGAGCCTGGCGCTAAAATCAACCAAGTCACACGCGAGCAACGTCAGGGCTTGGTGAGATTATTGAAGAATTTAACCTTGACGGTGACCGGTTTCCGCCCTGTTGATGAGGCAATTGTCACTAAAGGCGGTGTGTCACTTTCAGAGGTTAACCCCAAAACTATGGAGTCTAAATTAATTTCAGGACTTTATTTTGCAGGTGAGGTTTTGGATTTAGACGCCTTCACCGGCGGATTTAACCTGCAAATTGCTTTTTCAACCGGATATTCGGCCGGTGAATCGGCAGGCGGAAGATATTAAAATTAATATTAATTGGAGTTTTGTTATGTCAAAGAATACAGTTGCAATTGCCATTGACGGTCCTGCAGGTGCCGGTAAAAGCACCATTGCACGCAAATTGGCCGAGAAAACGGGTTATATTTATGTTGATACCGGTGCACTTTACCGTACCGTTGCTTTGAGTGTTTTAAAGAACGGCATTAATCCGGCTGAGGTCGGCAGGGTAATTGAGCATATCGGCACAATTTCGGTTGATATAAAGTATATCGGCGGTGAGCAAAGGGTTATATTAAACGGCGAGGATGTGTCGGATTTAATCCGCACGCCTGAGGTTTCGATGATGGCCTCTGATACTTCTGCTATCCCCGAGGTAAGGGCTTTTTTATTGGGACTGCAGAGAAAATTGGCCGAGGAGCATAACGTCGTTATGGACGGACGTGATATTGCAACGGTGGTTCTGCCTGACGCCAAGGTCAAGATTTTTTTGACCGCTTCACCCGAAATCAGGGCAAAACGCAGATATGATGAGCTGGTCTTAAAAGGCAAAGGGATTGAATTTTCGGATGTTTTGGCCGACCTCATTAAGCGTGACGAGCAGGATATGAACAGAGAGGTCGCACCGTTAAGACCGTCTGAAGAGTCGGTTATTGTCGATACTTCAGATTTGGATTTAGAGGGTGCAGTTTGTGCAATGCAAAAAGTAGTAGAAGAAAAATTAAACGGAGAAATATAAATTGAGGAAAATAGTTTTAGCCTCTACCGCAGGTTTCTGCTTCGGCGTGAACCGTGCAGTATAAATGGTAGAGGAGCTGCTTGAAAATAAAAAAAAGGTCGCAACCATGGGACCGATTATACATAATCCGCAGTTGGTTGAGGAGTTGGGTCAACGGGGAGCAAGAATTGTCGAGGGTCCGGATGATGTAAAGCCGGACGAGGTTTTGGTACTTCGCTCTCACGGTGTGGCAAGTGCCGTTACCGACCGGGCAGGTGAAATGGGACTGACTGTTGCTGATGCAACCTGTCCTTTTGTGGCAAAAATTCATAAAATTGTTGCTAAGGCAGGCGAGAAGGGCCAGACGGTTTTAATTGCCGGCGACCGAAATCATAAAGAGGTCGAGGGTATAATCGGACACTGTACGGGAGAATTTTTTGTTTTTGAAACCCTTGAAGAGTTGACTCTGTTGTCGGAAAAGTATGAGGATTTGGTAAAAAAACCGATTTGTGTCGTGTCACAAACCACTTTTAATACAGAACTTTGGAAAAAATGCGAAAAATTTTTAAAAAAAGTATATACAAATGCAATTGTTTTTGATACAATATGTAATGCTACTTCAAAAAGACAGCAAGAGGCTTACGATTTGGCGACTAAATGTGATGCCATGATTGTGGTCGGCGGAAAGCATAGCTCAAACACCTGCAAGCTGTATGATGTTTGTAAGGCACAATGTGAAAAAACTGTTCACGTTGAAACCGCTGATGAAATCAATCAATCGTTTTTTCTCGGATGTGAGCTTATTGGAGTTGTGGCCGGTGCTTCAACACCGTCCGGTATAATAAAGGAGGTTCTAAAAACCATGCAAGAATTGCAGACACCCGTACAAGGGGAAATTATCAACGATGAAATGACTTTCGAGGAGATGCTTAAGGCAACCGAAAGCAGTTCAAATACAGACCAGAAGGTAAAGGGCATTGTTCTCGCCGTATCTCCGACCGAGATTCAGGTTGACATTGGCAGAAAGCATACCGGCTACGTTACCGAAGCTGAGTTCTCGAACGACCCGAGTGTAAAGCTTACCGAGGCTGTAAAGGTAGGCGATGAGCTTGACCTTATTATTATGCGTACCAATGACCAGGAAGGCACTGTTATGCTTTCCAAAAAGCGTTTTGACGCTATTGCAGGTTGGGACAAGGTAGTTGCCGCAAAGGAAAGCGGTGAGGTTATCGAGTCTACCGTTGCAGATGTTGTTAAGGGCGGCGTAGTTGCCTTCTGTTATGGCATCAGAGTATTTATTCCTGCTTCTCAGGCAACCTTGTCCAGAACTGATGATTTGTCGGTCTTAAAGGGTCAGCCTATCAAGTTCCGTATCATTGAAATCGGTCAGCGCCGCAGAGTTATCGGTTCTGCACGTGTTGTTCTTCGTGAGCTCCGTTCGGCTGAGCAGGAGAAGTTCTGGGCAGAAGTAAAGGTCGGCGACCGCTTCACCGGTACCGTTAAATCCTTGACCGGCTACGGTGCATTCGTTGATTTGGGCGGAGTTGACGGTATGGTCCATATTTCCGAGCTTTCTTGGGAACGCATCAAGAATCCCAACGAGGTAGTTAGTGTTGGCGATACTCTCGAGGTTTACGTTAAGGCTATCGACGAGGAAAAGAAGAAAATTTCCTTGGGTTACAAGAAGGCTGACGAGAATCCTTGGGAAATCTTTAAGGCTAAGTACAGTGTCGGCGATGTTGTTACCGCTAAGGTTGTCAGCATGACCTCCTACGGTGCATTTGCAAAAATTATTGCAGGTGTTGACGGTCTCGTTCATATTTCACAGATTGCAGACCGCCGTATCGAGAAGCCGGCTGACGAATTGAAGGTCGGTCAGGAAATCACTGCTAAGATTATTGATATTGATCTTGACAAGAAGCGTGTAAGTCTTTCTATTCGCGCTCTTATTGAAAAGACCGAGGAATCTGCAGAGGCTCCGGCTGAGGAAGCAGCTGTTACCGAGGAGTAATTTACTTAAGTTAGATTTTTTGAGGGTAAGCGAAAACCGCCTTTTTTAACTAGCGTCGGTCTCGTTTACCCTTTTTAACAATGCCACAGCATTAAATCCTAATCCCAAAATCTGATTCGGGCTTGAATGCTTTGGCTAAATGACAGTATGAGGTGATAAAATGAGCAACTTTGCTGCCGCTCGTAAAATGATTGGAATGGCGTTGTTCAGTGCTTTTATTTGTCTGTTTGTACAGATATCATTTTATTCGTTGATTAACAGTTTTTCTACCGAGGTTGTGGCATATAAAATATACGACGTAACCCAAGTGGATGAGAGTAATCCCGAGGGGTCGTATGTTACAACCTATAATAAAGAGGATATGCCTGAGGATTTGGATACACAGAAGTTCCGTGCTTTGGCAGTTTATTCAAAAATGCCTAAGAGTGCAAAGGTAGTTGAGGTTGTTTTGAGTACCGTTTGCAGTGTAGGTATTTTGTTCTGTACGGCGGGTACTGTTTTGGCGAATACTGCCGCAAAGGACCGCGGGGCAAGTGATTTTGACGGTGCCGCTTTTGATAAGACTCGCGGCTTTAAAATCGGCTTGATTTCGGCAGTCCCCTCGGCTGTGTTTTATGTAGCAGCCATTATTCTGAGAATGTTACCACAGAATAAGGCTTCAGATTGGTTTTTCTGGGTTTACCGCTTTATCATTCTTGGCCCCGTAAAGCCTATAAATGATATCATTACAAATGTTGAAACGAGCCTGCATTCTGCTGAATGGTGGTGGGTTATCGCTTCGGGCCTTTATATCATTTTGTTTATCGGCTTTAGTGGATTGATGTACCTTATTTGCTATAACGAGGATTCTTGGGTTTCCAAGTTGCTTTATAACAGCACAAAAAAACAGACTAACGTCAGAAGGCTGGGTGGAAGATAATGGGACTCTTTGGAAAAAATTACGATACTCCCGGCAAGGGTGTATCAAAGAATGAGCCTCAGAAAAGGGGTTTCTTCCGCTTTTTTGAGCTTTATTTCCGTAACTTTTGGAAGCTGATTTCGGCACAGTTCTGGTGTGTTTTGTTAAGTCTTCCGTTGGTTACTGTCGGTTTGGGTCAGGTGGGTATGGCATATGTTTGCCGTATGGCCGCGCGCGACCGTCATAGCTTTGCTACCTCTGATTTTTTTGATGCGATTAAGAAAAACTGGAAAAAGGCCTTGCCCTTGGGCATTATCAATCTTTTAATTTTAGGTATCTTGGCGGCTAACTTTTATGTGCTTATAATTTCGTGGAAAAACAACCTGATTGGCAAGGTTTTTGCCGCTGTGATTTTCGCCACAGGAATGTTCTTTTTTACCGCCTTCAGTTTTGCAAAGTTTTATCAGTACACACTGATGATTACCTTTGATTTCAAGTTTAAAACACTGTTTAAAAACTCGTGGCTGTTTGCGACCTTAGGTATCAAGCATAACGCTATTATCGGTATCGTGTTGTCGTTTATTTATATT
>JAEIGA010004059.1_pt1 | contig 22652 bp, 13 predicted proteins | sample 9270691 | NCBI WGS metagenome assembly JAEIGA01 (sample SAMN17057246, study PRJNA624740) | gut metagenome | biome: biome; isolation source: fecal sample | host: Bos grunniens | place: China: Xizang | collected 2019 | reverse complement strand
TGAGAATCTCAGAGACACGATTCACCCCAAGAAGGGCAATAGTATCCTTGAGGACCTGGGTCTTAAAAAGCCGTACTTCCAGGTCTTTTCCCGAAAGCACGGCTTCCAATCAGATCTCTCCATCATGGACCTCCTTTTCAACGAAGGTCCGGAGAGCATATTGTACTTGAAGAGTCTTTAGTCGCGGTATATTACATTACCGAAGCGACCTATTTCCGGCTTCAACACAGATATTCCGACAGGAGCGACTCCACGTCTGGTTTCCATAGCGCTTGCTCTCATACCCATTCCCGCCACAGATTTGGTGAGTCCTGAGCTTTCTTCATAATCCGGTCTTTCAATACCGACGATATCACAGAAGCAGCAATATAGTGCAGGATTGAAGTCAAAGTTACCCCAGTCTCCGAATGAGTATGGGAACATATTGTCCACATCGTCCTTATAACTGCTGTTCTGGTTATTCATGATGTTGCCGGAATCAGGCATGAAACCATCTTTAGGAGCATACTCATCCTTCGCATTAAGGCCCCAATACGTGATCGGAGCAAACTCGAAACGACGTCCGTTATACATCTCATGAGTCACCTCCATACCCACATTCTTTCCTTCAGAACGGCTTCCGATCAGAACCACCGGGAAATCTACGCCCTTGAGGGCATTAATGATGAGTTCTGAAGCTGAAGCTGTATTCTCCGACATGATTACCCAAAGTCTCTTAAGATTCATCGGAGTCTGCACCACTCCAAGTTTATCAGAGTCAGCCGGCCCACTCTTGAACTTCCAATCTTCAACCTTTCCATCCCTGAACTTTGCCTTGAAGAATATCTGGTCATCGTATGCCTTACCGACTATGGCACTTGCGAGCCAGCGGCTCTGCTGAACTTCTCCCCCGACATTGAAACGCAGGTCAAGAATCAATTCAGTGATACCTTCATCTGTAAACTGCTTGATCTGGTAGTCCATTACCTCCTGAGCCGTGGCATCAAAACTCTCCGACGCCATATATCCGATATTGAACGATGGCAGATCGCTTGACTCCGATTCGGATGTAACATCCTTATTAGTCATGATCGCAGCATAAAGTATAGGGTTATATCCATAAGTTTCGGCTGTCACAACCGCCTTCTTATCTTGAATAAGGTCGTACCTCTCTGCAGCCTCATTGACCTCGTAGCGCGCATATATCAGGTCATATGTACCTGACGGGCTATAAAAGAGTTCTTGCATGAGGGCCTGATAGTTGGATTTGTTGACTCTTGTGCTACCGACCTTATAAATGGTATCTCCCCTGCGCAGTCCAGCTGTCTCTGCCGGTGAACCTGGATAGACATACCCCACGGTCAGACCGATATAGTCTGTCCCCTCTTCATATACTGAAGCGAAGAGCGGCCCGATTCCAATACCGAATGTGCTTGTAAGCTCACCGGCCTTTGTAACAACAGGAGACTTTGTCGTAGTCACCTCTGAGATATATGAATATATGTATCTCTCACCTGCAGATGCCGAATAATCCCTGTAATATCCTCCATCCTCAATGTTGATGTCACCCAGCTTAGTCAGGTGGGTAAAGAGGAACTTGTCGTAGTTCACTGTCTTGTCTATTGTCAGTTTCGCATAGTCATCCGCCCAGAGATAATCCTCGCGAAGACGCTTGTCCATGACCTCATTCAGAGCAGCAGACATTGCGGAAATGTTCTCGCCTGCAGACTGGGTGAATGTCGCCACGAGCATCCTGTCCTTGCCCCTTACTGCGACATAAAGTTCGGCAACACGCTCCGACTCGGTCTCATTCTTTGAGAATCTCACACGGACAGTTCCAGGGCCTGCACTCTCGATGCCCTTCATCTGCGAAATGGTAGCCCACTCCCCTTCGTTCTTGAGTTCAAGTTCTGCATACCACGGGCCTTCCGCCACAAATTTCACAGTCACGGTTTCACCATACATTGTGATGTTCCTGTCCGCACGCGGATTGTCAACCTCTGAAATTCCGAAATCCTCCTTGGCGCAGGATGAAATGACAACCAAGGCCAACGAAAGCATATAAAACAACCTTTTCATCTTCTACTTCTTATTGGGATTAAATTCATATATAGTGTGACAGCGCCCCTTATCATCAAGCCAGGCCATATATATCCTCGAATCACTGCGGACATATTCGTACACGATGCCATTAAGAGATGTATTATGCACTGTCTCTCCCGAAAGTTTAAGTTCCATCGACACAAGTTTATCTGTATCCAGATATTCATCACTCGAAAAATAATCGCGATCACCACAGAACAGCCAATACTGCACGCACTCGCTTGGCATATCCACTTTCAATGTATAATTTGTACCATTTTTCACACCACTAAGCACAGGCATGGCATATTCATATTCAGGATTATCCTTAAGCACATATTCAGCCTCAATTCTTGGAGTGAATTTATAGTCATGGTACAGATAAGAGCATCTGCCTTCTGAATCCGTAAGCACTGCATATAAAGTATATTCAGCACCTATCATCAGGCCATCAAGTTTCAGCTTTCCACCGAGATCCGACACAGAAACCGTGCAAGCATCTCCCAGCTGCCTCAGAGCCAACATTTTTTCCAGCACAGCCGGATCTTCAAAATAGGTATAATACGCGGCCATATATGTCAGTTCCACAGGATTTCCTGTGAAAGACACATTCAGAACGGCATCCCCCAAGCCATATTCTATTTCGGTAATTGACATTGACATGGCATCAGTATATTCCAGTTCCTTCAATTGCACCGGATGCCTTACAATCTCACCATATTTTCCATCCGCAGACACAGACACAGCCAGAAGACATACTGCATCCTCTGGTGAGAAACTATATTTTGATATTGTATTAAGGTCGGCAGCAGCAGAAACGGTATTCAGCATTATAAGGTGCCGGACAATGTCAGGATCCGTGTCAGGAATCACACTTGACTTCATTATCGCTGCATAGGTCTTATATGCTCCGGCAGCAGGAGTGACATCTGCTGCGAATCCTGATGCTTTAATGTCACGGACTACATAAGATGGAGAAGGCAGAGTTGAGTCGTATGCCACATCAGTTGAAGTAAACCTATGTACAACAATATCATCAGCTGTATATTCTCCATCTGGCTTCACAGCTGCATACCAAACCACATATTCTGTTGCAGGAATGATTTCCATCTCAACGGTTCCCATCGGGAAACCATTTACGGGGCCCTCATACTCTACCTTGTCACACACCTGCATGCTGCCCAGATTAAGATTTTCAATGATATTGTTCTGTCCTGTATTTGTCCAGACTTCTGCAGACATAAAGCCTCCATAATATTGTGCAGCATTCATCAATGTCTCAAGATGCGCCGAATCGAAACGGATTTCGCTTATCTCAAAGAAACTTTTCTTCTCAATACACTCGACTATCTGAATATCAGATGCAACATACTTCATCTTTCCCTGCTCAACCTGAAGTGGAGGAAGATATGGAACAGCAAAAGCCACATATTGTTCTTCCTCGCTGAAGTTGTCAATCACATCCGAAAGATCATATGTGACAGTTCCGTTTTGTGGAGTCATAGTGCTCCACTGGGAATTCAGCCATTGCACAGCTGCATCCACCGAATAGTCTTCCTGTCTCCAGAAAGCTATCAGATATCCGTTGAAATCATCAGCTGTATGCTCAGATACAGTAGCAGTAACCGCAGCATCGAGAGATGACAGTTGCACTACAGACTCATAGGCCACATCAATGCACATAATCTCCGGAAGGGCGCCATTATCAAACACAGCTAGAATCTTGACCGTTCCATGATCAGGGTAATCCTCAAAATTATCTGGGGAGGTAACATAAAGATATGCATCATCTTCTATCCTTACCCTCCATCCATCAGGCTTTTCAGTCACGGTAAATGCCTTGACGTGCGTCATTTCAACTGGAACAGACTTTTCCATCGCTACCCTTGAGAACCATATTTTCTCATCCAGGGCCTTAAAAGAAGCCTCCCCTACAATAGCTACCTTGATCACTTCTCCGCCTACCAACGTTATCTGCAGACTTTCTCCTACCTTCTCGATCTTTTCAAACAGCATCACCTCAGACTGTGTGTCATCAGATCCACCTTCCTGATCCGATGGCGGAGAGTAGCTTATTCCAGTATTTATCCAAGTCTTGCCACCATCCGCCGATATCATCCACTCGTTTTCAGAAGAAATCTTCAATGCAGGTGTCACAGTGACAGAAACTTTTTTATTATCAACCATGAGAGGTATATTCACTCCATCCCTACAGATAGCCCAATAATAAGCGCCATCCTCTCCTCTTTCAACAGTTATGACTGAATTTCCCTTTACATTCTGATTCACCTCTATAGTTGTTCCGTCAACCATAGTGATCACTCCCTTACCAGTCTCTGCATTGTATGTCCATGAGGCTATACTGCCGACAGATATTATAGACTGCACTGCAGCAACATTATCCGCCATCTGCTTTTCCAGAATCAGGACTCTTTCCTGAAGGCAGGCAATGCTTTCACGAAGTTCAGAATCATCATAACAGGATGCCATACACAATGAGAGTACGGCAAGCATCATACATATTACCTTATTTATAAGTTTCATATTTATTTGTCATTAGGGGTTCTGTAATCTGCAAGATCCTTAAACTGACCTTTGTGATAGATCTTGCATGCAATAGGACTATAGACATCCTCACCATTATCCTCACCAATCGCCACAGCAGCAATAAGAACAGGATTGTCTGAATTCTTTGGTGCAGTTACACCCATTGTCAGCGACTCTGCATTAGAATCGAGTCCCTGTTCGATCAGGCGGCCCTCCCAAAGAGTCAGATACTCCTCATATGATCTCCTTGTTCCGGAAACAAGATCGTACAGAGCGCAATCTGCATAAAGGCCGGTATCAGTAGAAGTTACTCCAAAATATTTGACTATCTTGGCGTCTGCGTTTGCCGTAAGATTTGCAACAATCTGACCTTCAGCATCATCATATTCAATCAAATCAAATGCAATGACAGGATTTGGTCCCGGCACAGCCACTGTAGTTGTTGCTTGAGCGAACTTCACTGGTCCCACAACACCATTGACATCCTCGGCGCAATAAGCAACGACATAAGTGATTCCGGACTCATATCCGTACATCGAATATCCGTCATATCCTGCCTTTTCAGCCTCCCACATATTCACAATCGGCACAAAACCTGCCGGACCTTCCTGATATGTATCATAGAAGAAGGTCATCCATTTCTCGCGATCGGATATATCGGTGATATAGTCCGGCGGTGCCACAGGAGATTCCTTGTCGTATGGAGCCACGATCTGGAATCTGTAGCATGCAGTCTTCTGGTAGTCATAAGTGAAATTATACTTGAATCCCCACCTCGAAACATCTGTCAGCTCCAATGACACATCCGCAATACAAGCTTCCGGATTGTCACGGACAAGCTTCTTTGTGCGGAACGGTTTCGAGAAGCACAGGTCCGAAAGCTGGCCGAAGTTATTCTTGCCCACATACAGGACCACATATTCCGTATCAGGCTTAAGTTCGACCTGGACCTCGTCAGAAGTCTTGAAGTAGTCGCCGGTGAGGGTATTGGTCTCCGAATTGAAAGAGAATTTGCTGTTTGCCACTCCCCAACCCTCATTGGCGATACTGATGGCTTCAGCCGCCTTTCCATCATCCGTATAATTTCTCACAGCCTCGGCATCTTCTGATGTGTAGAGACGATAGAAGCATGACATACAGCTTTTTTCCATCTCCACATCAAGATATGCAAGAGTTGCACAGATTCTTTCTCCTGCCATGACTGTAGCACTCGGAGTGAAATCACCTTCAGGAATCTCCATAAGAGAAAAGTCGTGTCTTATCAGTTCGGCAGAAGGAGTACCATTAGCATCAACAGCCACGGCTACTGCAGTATTTTCCCTTATCAGGCCATCCGCAAGATCAAAAGTTCTCTTCACACTAAGATTCTCTTCAAGCGAAGCATCATATGCTTCATATACTGCAGAACGGCAGAAATCACGCATCATCTTCTCTCCGAAAAGGTCAATATATTCACCTATTTCCTTGGTCGTCCATATCCAATGATAGAACTTCTTGCAATCCTCATTCGGATGATAGCGCACAATGAACGCGCGGTAACCCGCTTCCGCTTCAATACCGATACCAGGATCTCCCACTAGTTCTTTGGCTGGTGTTGTCACGTGCGCAATACTGAGAGATGCCGGATTCTCTCCACTTTCATCATAACAGCCTAAAGCCAAAATAAAATATTCACAATCAGGGACAATCTGAGCGCTCGAATATTCAGTATTCATCCAATCGAACTCCTTGCCCGACGCATAGCCCTCATCACTTGCATTGAAGATATAGCCTGCGCTCCCTGTGGAGGTTGTAAGAAGTTTGATTACTGTATCCTCACACTTTTCAAGATCGGCCTGCAGGCACCCTTCATTCAGAAGAAGATTGTAAAGCATCGCCTTCGGATACACATCCAGACGATAAGATTTCACGACCGAGCCCGGCGTCAGATTGAAGACAATGTTCTTCTCCTCGACCTTGCTGACATTGATGGTCACACCGTTGTCACCGGCCTCAAATCCGTCCTCCTGCACATTCAGCGGGAATTCATAGAACTCACTCTCCTGCTGATTCTCTTCGTCAAGACCTTTGTTGCGGTCGCACGCAACCATGGCTACAGCCGCTGCGGCCACAAGAAAAATTTGTAGTAATTTCTTCATATCGTTAAGTTTATTTGTATTCGTAATCCATTCTGCCACCATTCACCAGACACTGAGCCATATTATTCACATGACCGTGTTCGTCAATCGCAAGCACCACAACATACAGATTCTCAAGATTCCAATCCTTCTCCACACTAAAATCAAAAGACTTTTCGGCTTCATTGCCAGCTGCAACCGTCCCAAGCACATCACCATATACACTGGTGGATATCATGGACCGTACAACATGGCGATGGCTGTAATCCGGCCTGACATAACCGGTACTTTCCAATTGCTCTCCTATAACCTTATCCTCAACCACATATGCAGCTATCCTATATTCCGATGTAAGTTCAGAGAACACCCTGGCATCTACACCTGCTATCCCGCTGGCCTCATCAAACACGCTCGATACCGCCACAGCGCAATGTGTTACGGAATTAGAAAGAGAATTTTCTATACTCTGACGACACCCACCTTCCGTAAGCAGGCCGGCATCTTCCTTACGCATATCTGTAACATATGCCGGATAACCTCCATCTTTACCAAAGAACATCTTGAAAAGTTCCTGTTCCTGAGGAATGGAATAGGCATCATTGTTATGAAATGCAAGTGCAAAAGCTTTCCCTTTATATGCTCTATCAACCAGATAATTAAGCGTCGTGGCACCAGCAGGGCAATTGGAGCACCAAGTGCCTGTGAATTCCATCACACAGACATGTCTCTGAAATACAGACTCAAAGGAGTCGGAACCTGCATATGCATAATCTTCGGAATCCCCCAACCCACACTCTACTGCATTATTACAAGAGTATGTTTCTCCTCCATCCTCGGTATCAAGCATCATGACGACCACACGCATATTCTCTGCCTTCCACTCCGGATTCAAAATCATGGTCTTTATCTCCGTATACTCAGCACCCGGCTTAAGGGGATCACCAGAATTGAGTCTTGTTCCCATAACATTATCCCCGTACATCAGACGAAAGACATTATCGTGGATATAAGTTTCCTCATCCGATCCGGCCTGAGGATATTCCAGAGAGTCTTCAAGCAGGAATATATGATATCTATAGGTTCCTGCTACATCTGACTTGAATCTGGCAGTAACTTTCAGGCTACGCTCCATGACATCATATTCCGTATGAACTGCCACACCACACACAGCAGGGTATTCTTTTGTCTGAGCCTCTATTTCTGATGCTATCTTCGAATACTCATTGATGATGTGCTGAGAACTTTTCCTAAAATCAAGAGCGAACAAAGGCAGGCCGAATCCATCACCGGTATTTACCTTTTCGTAGAACCTGCTATTTATCGGCAGAGCCATCGGATCGGAATATTCTCCATAATCCATATGAAATGCGACGGGAATCACATCCGGATGAGCTTTTACTGCCTCTTTGACAGCTGACGCGAGGAAGGGACAATTCGTACAGCCTACAGATGTGAACTGCATGGCTATCATCTTCCTGACAAACCCTGACGAGATACTCTCCGTCGTATCCTCATATTCTTCCTGGCCATTCTCACCATTCTCCACATCGGGATCAACATAGCCATGACAAGCAGCCATAAACAATGCTGCCAGAACCGCTACACTATAATTCAAAAAATTGTTCATAACAATCAGTTATATCTGTAATCGACACGTTCACCAACCATGAAGTCTACCGCATTATCTATTATAGCCTTGCCATCAACCTCCGTTACAATGAAAAGCACCACACGACAATTTGCTATGTCAAGCGACGAAACATCGCAGTCCCTGATCAGACACTTGCTTTCAGCTGCAGCCAGTTCAAACGCATCTGACGACATACCATGGAAATTGCCGGATATGGTGGTCACTACATCGTTATATTCATCTTCAAAAGCACTCGACGATGTCGGAATACAATGATCCCTCAAGATAGCCATTCCAAGATCATAGCGGCCGGCTGCAGAAGCGGTGACCTCCGCATTGATGACCAAACGTCCATCCACGACAGACGATGATGCCTTGATCCCTGTTCTGGCAGGATTTGCTTCAAGCTGCTTCCTGACCATTGTCTGGATATCTTTCACAGTTCTCTTTTCGGATCCTTCTGAAATCGAATATATGCAATACGGATACCCAGCACCGCTTGTTCCGTATGTCCTCAAAAGAAAAGCGGCCATATCCATGGACATACTATATCCTACAGAATATTCGTCGGAATTATGAAACTCCATGACAATACTATGGTCCTTTGTATATTCGTTGACGTTCTTCAGTGCCTCGGTCATGTATGGACAATACTGGCACCAGGTCCCGGTAAGGCGATAGATTGCCACATTCTTGTGGAATAGTTCATAATTCCTTCTGTTCTGCGAGGTTATCACAACGGTATTCTCACACTGAACTCCATCATAGATAGCTGTGACAGTATATGTCCCGTCATTTATACTAGTGAACACATTCGGGTTCTGCATCCCCATTCCTGAACGCCACTCTCCGGTCTCTTCAATATGAAAAGAAGACTTCCTCATATTGGTTTCAGTACTTAACACGACGCCATCCGCATCAGTAATGACCAATGTAGCTGCATCCTTGCCATCTGATTCAATCATGGTCTTATCCACCGAAAGAGTATATGGAAGAGCACCAACTGCACCTCCATGGCCTTCACATGCAGACAAGACAACAATTGCCAGTACCACCGATATTCCTGATAAATTCTTCATCTTTGATTATGTTATGGTTCATTATTCACTAGAAAGACATAAGAAGAGACAGATTAGCTCCCGTGTAAGCAGGTATCTGTCTGCATACTCCTCCAGAGCAGATATATCCAGCCCGATAGCGTCCATATCCGAGAGACACCTTGGTCCTGGATCTGGAGTAGCTCACTCCCGCATTATAATAGTGTCTGTTGGTCGAACCATGATTCCACATATCACTGGCATAAATGCTCCAGTGCGGTGCCATACTCACTTCCACCAGAGCCGCCAACCAATCCTTCTGATCCTCATAAGTTACAAGATACTGCAACTCCATACGTGCAGAAAGCGTCGGAGTAAACTTGTAAAGCAAGTCTGCAACAAAAACATTAGACAACCATGTTGACTTGTTTGCGCCATACGACGGATTATACTCCTGCATCGACCACAAGACAGTGGACTTGAATTGCTTTGTCCACTGTTTTTCCACATCAATGCTCAAATCACGGAAAAGCATATTTCCCGGACGGATACCTCCCTCCTGAGTAATCGTGTAATATGTCGAGAAGTTAGCATGGACTCTCATTCCCCTCTTTCCTCCAAGCAGTGTCCCGCGTCGGAAGTTATAGAACACATCCACCTGGCCACCGATCTCCCCACTGTTAACGAATCCGCCGGAAATCTCGCCGGTACGCGCTCCATATGGATGCAATGTCGTGAGCATGTATGTATACTGAGTACACATAGCAGGCACATAATTCAGCATATTGACAGAAGATGACGAGCCTGACACCACTTTGGATTCCATCCACTCCAGACGTCTCAGAGACAGATTCACTCCCAATCCTCCTGAATTGTAGCCAGTCTCTACCAACTGGGCATTACCTCTTTTGCGATGATACATCTGTCCATCACCGACATAAGATGTATTGTATAGATATTTGAGCCCTGCATCCACGAATTCAGCTTTAAAGAAAAATCCGTGCGACTCAAGGTTTGCCCTTGCAGACCACCCCAGAGTGTTAGGCTTGCAGCCGTCAGCTGCCCTGTCATTGTCAAGTTCCTCATATCTGTCCAGCACCGAGCCTTCCAATGCGAGATAGGTCTCCTGCATCCTAAGAGCTTCCGAAAGCACCAGACTCACATCCGCCCCCCTGACCTGCGTCGAAGAATACTTCATTCCGAAACGCGGCATTCCCCAAAGCGCCTTGAGACAGAGTATATCATTGAACGAATACGATATTCTCGCACCCATCACGGCATTATTCAGTCCGAGAGCCCTGTCCTCCCAACTTCTGAACAGGAGGCCGCTGCCAAACTGTTCGTAAAATGTCCCTGCCGTCAGCGAAAAGGAATCATCCTTCCAGTTTACATAATAATTGGTCAGACTTATTCCCTTCAGTTCAGATGAATACCCGACCAGCACAGGTGCATATGCCTCCATCTGTATACCCGCTGAAAATAAATCTTTGTGGTAGTCCAGTTTAAGGTAGTTGTTTGATCCGAACTTTCCATCAGGGACAGTCGCCGAAGTCCCGGCATCTTCGTGATAGTACACGGAATTCGTCTCAAACCCACCTGTCAGATATCCTCTTTTCCCAAGTTCAGTATTCTCTGCAGACAAGACAGACGCAAACCAAAAAAGACTTATGGCACAAATTAACAGTTTCTTCATCGGTTCAATTAAAACAAAGAGTGAGAGACGATCAATTCCGTCATCTCCCACTATTCTCTTTCTTACGAATTAAAAGTGATTCGGCACTGGGAAACTCATTGGTTCATAGTAGTTGCCTTCCGCATCCTTGAATACGATATAAACATCATCAGGGATTTCACCGCTCTTATCAGGTCCAATTCCATAATGCTGTTCCATATACAGTGGTTCACCATTATTTATATAAATCATCGGTTCTGCATCTTTATAATATGGATAGTACGCGTTGAACAGATCCAGTGCCAATCTGTCAATGGTTTCCTGCTGATCGCAGTTATTCCTATTACTCTTGACATACTCTTTGAAGTAATCCACACTATGACGTTTCTTTATATGCTCCCAAGCATATGCAAGATTGTGGCACTCACCATTTTCCCAAGATGTGCAGTTATCCTCCGCATGACTACCGGCAAAATATGTCACAAATCCATTCGTCGGATAACCATGTACATAGAAGGTATATACATTAAGCAGGGTGCCAGAGTGCTTTGTTCCGTTATCATCATACCAATCAGGCTCTGCCACAAATTCCCCGTCATCACCAATCACAGTCCTGCCTGCATCGAAAGATCTGCTGCAATAGTTTTCAATATCAACGATCATTCCTTCCATAGTATTTGTCTTTGGATTCTCGGCGAAATAATCATCAGATATACAGTATATATATGCAGTAAGATCTTCTGGAACTGTAACATCAAAAGCATAGATTGCATATTCACCATCATTAGCGAACTTATCCTCATGCCAATTGAATTTCACTGCGGCCCTGGCATCAGTCCATTTCTGATCTTCTTTTGTCACGACATCTCCCAGATTCACTGCCATTGTATATAACGTGCTTTTAACGTATTTAGATGGTTTTCCTTCAGCATCAAAGGCCACTATAACCACATTATACTGAGTATCAGGATACAATGAGCGAAGGGTTATTGTTCCGTCTGAGTCAATGGTATGGGTGGAAAGAGAATTATAAAGATAAGGGTCCCTTTCCGGATTGTCGCAGATAGCGATATACTGTGCAACGTTCAGTTCACTCCTATCAAACTTAGCAATCCAATTTTCATCATTGACAGAGCCCACCCAATAAACATATTTTACCGGTGTACCGCCTGTCACCTTCACTTTTCCGACAGCTCCCTTATCCGCGGTATTGTTCCAAGTGAGAGTGAGTTTCATCGTATTGTAATCGATGGCCTTGGTCTTGAACTTCTGATAAAGAGCCTCTCCATATCTACCATTGGCATCCACTGCAACGGCAAGCAGAATTCTGGTTTCCTCAGGAGACAGCCCCTCCTCAAGAACAAAGTTCTCTTCCGGCTTATCCGACAGAATGAGAGTCTTGCCGTTCTTCAGGAGATACTCGGCACGAAGGTCATTGTCCGGATACTTGCTCGCATTTCTTTCCGTCATGAAGGCATAATATACCTGCTTACCCTTCGGAGACTCCAGATATGCCTTGATCGCCTTGCAATTGACTTCCTCCGACTTAATAGACAAGCCTGCCTCGCCACCCTTCTCGATCAGCTTGAGGTTAAACTCCTTTGTCAGCATATCATCCTCAGTATAGACGGTCTTTCCCTGAAGTACAGGAACAACCCATGTATAATATGCCGCACCAGGATTGAGAAGAATTCCGACATTAGACTCAGGCTGCGGGAATGTGAAAGCGGAACCGGTATATTCATATTCTGTCTTTCCCTCCTCCATCTGCTCCGGCTTTATATGTCCGGCATTGATCTTCTCCAGAATGGACGCCTTTGTGGTCTGAGAAGCCATTGCCGTACCACCGTAGAAGGCAGCCACATGATTCATCTCTATCGTAATCGACGCATCATCGAAAGTCGGAACCGCATCCTGAAGCTCAACACTGAAATATGTGAACGGGAAAGAACACAACGCATCTTCTCCAGGAAGCTCATAATCATAATCCTGACCGCTGACATAGACATTAGGTATAGCCCAAAGCACATACTCGACTCCCGGCTCGAGAACCTCGCCATATGCATCCGCAAGAAGGGTCTTGACCGGCTTGTCGGAAAGGAGATATCCTGCTTTCTGCTCAGCAAGTTCCTTGACGATCTGCTCTGCCTGCGCGTATACCTCCGCAAGGCCATCCTTTGCACAGACACCGTAAATGAACCTGTCAACTCCCACATACGTATTGACAAGAGCCTCTGCAGATGTGACAGTCAGGGTCTTGAACGGATTCGTGGTGAGTCTGAGAGTCGAGGCCACAGCCTTTCCTCCCTCGAGGACAGCAACCACCTTGAGATTTCCGTCACCGTTCTCTTCCGCCACAGCCTTTGTCGGAGCCGTAACCATAAGATACCTTGCTCCGTCGACACTCTGCGACTTTTCCTTGACCTTCCATCCTTCCGGAACCTGCATCACATAATCCACGACTCCCGGAGTCTCGATAAGCACTTCGACCGTATATCCATATGGAACATAGTGCTCCGAGGTCTTGTCGCCGTTGGCAGCATAGAACGAGAAACCTGAGTAGCCATCCACTGTTATGGTAAAGGACATATCCTCACCGAAAGTGAAGGTCGCCGAATATATCTGTCCGGCCTCATCCTTGTTCATCTGATATGAAGTGAAGATGGAAACAATGTCCTCGGTCGTATAGCCTGTCACATATTCCTTATTACCGACAACAAGATAGTACACTCCATCCCTTTCCTCCACGACAGGAGTTGCGTTATTTACAGGAATCTTTGCTCCACCAGCTCCAAGGAGAGGAATGAGCTTGCCTTCAGCATTATAGGCAGCCCAGTATTTGACGCCTTCAAGTTCGACATAAGAGACCAAAGCCGAAAATGCAGTCGAGTCTGGCAGCATGGTGAACTTTGTTCCGTTCGACAAGGTGATCGCATACGAACCGTCAGCATTCTTCAGACAGTCTGAAATTGTGATATCACCTCCGGCAAGGAAGTCTGAAAAAGCCTGGATCTGCCCGTTAAGGCCGGCCTCCAAGGAGTCCAAACGAGCTTCTATCTGATCTATCTTCTCCCACAGTTCACTGTCATCAAAACACGAAGTAGCTACCGGAGACAGAAAAAGGAGCATAAACAAGCCATTAAGAATCGCATGGCCAAATGTTTTAGAAGTTTTCATCGGTATATTATTTAATAAATTTCTCTCTTTACGAAAACTACAAATATACGAAAAATCTACAAAAACAAACTCAAATCGTCTATGAAGCTAATACACATCCTCCGAAAGCGAGAGACCACCAGATTCCTTTTATTTTCGAAGAATATCTCCAAAGCTACACCCAAAAGGACATTCGTGTAATCAAGCAGGCCTATGACAAATTCAAGGACTTCCAATGCGTAGGAAATGGAAACGCGCGCGTAGTTCTCGCATTTGTCCAGGATAAAGAAGGAAAGATTTCAAAAGTGGTAAAATCAGCTACTTTTGTAGATCCTACTGCAGAGTAATCTATAATTACCAACATAAAAAAGAGGCAGCCTGCGGGCTGCCTCTTGTCGTATCATATAAGTTGTATTTTACTCAGCACGCTGTGCGGCATCATAGAATTGCCCAGACACAGCAATTGTAGAGAATACGCCACTTGCATCCTGAACAAATGCATGCACGATGCGAGTACGTCCATTACCGAGATACTCCTCAAATGTGATTGTGCCGTCAGCATAGTTCTCAGCCGAAACAGGAACGGCTTTCCAGTGCCAGTCACCGCCCAATGCAGAGGCAATGCTCTCCTTGACGTCAGTCATGATACCTTCAGAAACAGAAGGATTATATGTGTGATCGGTAGCAGACATATCGCACAGATCAATTCTATAATAAAGTTTTACTGGATTTCCTGTCACAGCAGCTCGGAGCGTTGCGAGGCCGTCTGCACCTTCAGTGTCACCTGGGGTAACTGAAGCTGTCAAAGAAGTGATTGCAACAGCATCGCTGATCACATAGTCGTTTGTCTTGACAGTGGTCTTGGTCACCTCACCACAATTGCCGTCAGCGTCAACTGCAAATGCAAACACAACATACTCTGTGTTAGCAGTTATCTTAAAGCTCTCGTCAGCAATTGTTCCGGTATAATAGTCCTCATACTCTGGGATAGATGGAGCAATGACACCTGATTTTCCGGTCGCAACATTAGCCAGAGGAAAACCGTTCATTGTCTGGAGAGCGAGTTCAATAAATTCAGTTCCTGTAACCTCACCGAAAACTTCTGAGAACAGCTCCGCAGAGTAGATTCCATAATAAACCTGAGCACCCTCTGTCGAGAAAGGAATCTCGAAATAGTCAAGGCCCACATTGGCAGGAGTGCCAAGGGTTACTGCTGCTGTACCTCCCTGAAGTGAAATCTCAGCTAGCTCATATTTATATGTAATCAGGTCAGCTTCGGTATATGAATCAAGACTCTTGCCTTCGGTAAGAGGGAGAATCACGAGAGTAGGAGTTGCGCCTGGTGCAAAGTTAGCATGGTTGCCATTATAGAGATTCCACAGAGCACCTTCATAAGACCCCTCGTAAACTGCACCGTAGGTCAACTGCCGTGCAGGTCCCCATCCCGTAGAGATGCCGTTCATAAGAACCTCGTAGAGATTTGTTCCATAATACATAACCCACTCCTGAGCACATCCCGGATAGAAGACACCCTCAAACGGTGTTTCGTAATTTGTGGCTGGGTCATAGTAACCGGCAAAGAATTTCTCTACTCCCTCTGCTGTGATCTTTACGTCAACACCCTGGAATGTAGGCTCAGATGCCTCTACTGTAATCTTGAAGTAGTTTACAAAAGTCTTGGAGAAGTCAGCCTCAGTTGCGTTTACTACAGCATATTCCGGATTATAGTCATCATCCTCATCAATAAATTCTGCATCAACACCAAGGCTCCAGATCACATACTCGGTTCCAGGAGTCAGATCGCTACCCACAAGCTCAGCAAGAGTGTGAGATGCGCTTTCGACATTGCTTCCGCTCTCAGCATCCTTGCTTGTAAATACTGGCATTCCTGCCTCCTTTCCAAGAACAGCCAATTCGATAGCAGAAATAATGGCCTCTGCATCGAACTCCTTCGTTGCACATGCTCCATAGTATACGCCTTCGTAGCCAAATCCGTCGCTCATAAAGTCGAACTCAAACGAAACAACGCCATTGACAGCATCGTAAGTAACCACTGCAGGATCGCTGGTGAGTGCAACCTTCACCTTGCCGTTGAGCACTGTGCCGTCAACTGTGAGAACCCAAACTTCGATTGTACCCTTGTACTCGATTTCATCCTCAACTCCGTAAGGGGCTCTGATAGAGAGCTGACCGTCCTTAACCTCTGCAGTCCAAGCCTTAGGGCAAGATGCGATCATAGATGACTTCGCGCCTTCAACAACGAGCGGGAGGTTCTTGGTCTCGCCTTCAGTGAAGTAAACCTTACCTGAAACGATCTCGAACTCAGTCGCAGACTTCTTTGCGAGAGTGTAGGTCTTGTCACCGATGGTCAGAGTCACGCTGTCCTCTGTCTCTACAACCTCACCGAGAACGTAAGCAGACTCAACTGACACATAGGCGCCGGTGCCGTTGCCGTTCACCAGAAGCTCGAATGTAGCAGGGTCAACAGAGAAGTTAAGCTCATGTCCTACAAGAACGTTAAGGTTCTTTACGACACCGTTCTGGTCAACGACTGCCCAGTAGTCCTTGCCACCGTCATTGACGATGGTAACCACACCATTTGCTGAAACGACAACCTTTGTGCCGTCTGCAAGAGTGACTGTAGTCAGTCCTTCCGCTGAAGTCTCAACCTTGATGGCAGCAACTGTAGCATCCAGCTCTTCAACCTGTGTGGTGAGGGCTGTCAGGGCTGTCACCTGTTCATTAAGGTCGGCTTCAAGCTCAGCAAGCTTCGCCTGAATTTCCTGCACCTCTGCGCTGAGATTGTCGAGCTTGCCGTTAAGCTCGGAATCATCGTAGCAAGACACTGCGAAGAGAGTCATAGCTCCCACGCACATAGCCCTAAGGGCGTGATAAAATGTCTTCTTCATAATAAAAGGGATTAGTTAATAATTAAAATGTGTATTAAGTTGTTTTAAACTTTCTTAAAAAGAAGCTGTAAGGCTGATGTTGGCTCCTGTATAAGCCGGTATCTCGCGACAGACTCCGCCGGAACAGATGAAGCCGGCCTTGTACCGTCCGTAGCCTACGGCCAGTCGAAGATGCGATATAGTAAAGCTTGCTCCGCCATTGTAATAGTGCAACCCGTTCCCTCCGTGATTCCACATGTCGCTGGCATAGATGCTCCAGTGGGGAGCAAGGTTGAACTCCAGAAGACCTGCCATCCAGTCGCCCTGATCATCCTTCGTGGTCAGATACTGCAGCTCCATGCGGGTGGAAAACTTCGGGCTCCATTTGTACAGGAGATCTGCAACAACGATGTGGGACAGGCCTATGAAGCAACCTGTGTTAGGCTGGATCTTGTTGTATTCCTGCAGCGAGTACAAAAGCACTGACTTGAATTTCTTTGTCCACTGCTTCTCTACATCAAAGCTGAAATCACGAAAAATTGCTTTTCCTCCCTTCACTCCTCCATTCTCATTAAGCGTATAGTAGGTTGCAAAATTTGCATGGACCTTCATCCCTCTTTTCCCGCCGATGGTTGTTCCTCTCCTGAAATTATAGAACACGTCAACCTGTCCGCCGATTTCTCCAGCTTGTTTCGACACATCGCCTATCACCGGGCTATATGGATTAAGAGTGGTAAGCATATATGTATATTGGGTGGACATTGCCGGGACATATGACATCAGATTTGAGGTCGAAAAGTATCCAGGCGCATCAGAAGTGAATGCATATATCTTTTGCGTCATTCTTTCCAAGCGACGTCCTGTCAGAGTCACGCCCAAACCTTTTCTGTTATATCCTATCTCTAGCAGTTGAGCATTACCTTTGACCGGATCAAGGAACTGATTAATCATCTGACTACCGGCATCCACATATTCACCCTTCATGAAAAGTCCATCATATTCAAGATTCACACGACCTGACCATCCGAGATTATAAGGACGATATCCTTTTTCCGCCATCTCAGGAGACACCCCTTCGTATTTTGTCAGGAACGACCCCTCCAAAGATAAGGAAACCGCAGACATACCGAGAAGTTCAGAAAGAGAGATGCTCAGATCTGCACCTCCCGACCAGGTATCAGTCAGGCCAAGCCCGAAAAATCCCTCCTCGGAAACACCGGTACCAAGGCGAGGAACACCCCAGAGCAGTTTCGCAGAAATCTTGTCTTCCCAATTGTAAGTGGCTCTCGCACCCCACATGGCATTGTTCAAGCCCAGCATCCTGTCCTCCCAGCTTCTGAACAGAAGTCCACTTCCAAACTGTTCGTAGAAACTTCCCAAGGTCACGGAATAAGACTTGTCTCTCCAGGCCAGATAAAGATTGCTGAGCGACATTCCCTTGAGAACATTCGGATAACCCACCAAAGCAGGGAAATATCCTTCCAGCTGCATTCCCGCAGAAAGGCGGTCCTTATAATAGTCCAGCTTGAGGTAGTCGTTGGTGGCAAATATGTTACCCTCCTTGAGCTGAGGCTGCATGGATGGGAAGAAGTTATTTGCAACATCCTCCACATAGAAGTGATTAGTGGACTCCAGACTTCCTGTCAGGTATCCCCAATCCTTCTTCTCCTTCGCAGCCTTATCGTTCCCCGCAAAAGCGCAAGGAACAGCCACAAGGCAAAGCATCATATATAATAAAGTCTTTTTCATAGGTTAAGGTACAGGTCGCTTATTTCTGAGACTTCTTGACAGCCTCAAAAAGTTCCAGTTCATTACCCGGAACATAGGAAGTGTGCGAGTATACAATCTTGCCCTTTGCATCAAGAACGAAGACATGAGGAACGACAGAAACGTTCATAGCCCTCATGAAGTCCTGATTCTTGTCGAAGAGAAGGAGATAGTCTTCACCCCATCCGCGTCCCTCGGCAAACGACTTAGCCTTCGCAAGAAGACGGCTGTCGTCTGTAGAAACCGCCACAACACGGAACTTTGCTTCATCCAGCCAGTCTGGAAGCGCATCGTAGATCGCGTCCAGCTCACGGATGCAAGGCTTGCATGAAGTCGACCAGAAAGACACGATCATAGGAGTGCCTTCCTGAAGGAGGAGAGATGTATCGAATGATTCGCCTTTAGCATTCTCAACAGTCACAGAAGGCACCTGTGCGGCCGCAACAGCCGAAACAAGAAGCGCCAGGCTAAATAGAAATGTTCTCATAATGTCTGGTTATTTACATAAAAGGCGTCCGAACAGACGCATAATTGACAAATTTAGAGAATTATATTTTGAAATGCAACAAAAAATGCATTTTCTTTAATCACATAGAGTAAGAGGCTGCAGGATCCTATATAACTCCACAGTGCGACGCGCCTCTGCAACATCATGTACACGGAGTATATCGGCACCATTGGTCAATGCCACGTAATGGAGGACCTGAGTAGCAGAAAGAGCCTCTTCCGGAGATATACTGAACTTCTTGTATATCATACTCTTACGCGAAACTCCTATCAAAAGCGGAGGGCGGGTACCATCCGTGCGCCTGACCTCAGTGAATGCCTCCAGTTCTCTCAGTATCTGATAGTTCTGAGTAATTGTCTTTGCAAACCCGAAACCAGGATCGAGGATCCACCTTCGCACTCCAGACACAGAAGCTTTTTTCGAAAATTTCCTGAAATATTCGGCCACATCCTCCACTACAGACTTATAATCTGTAAGTTCATGCATCGAAATCGGAGTTCCTCGTTTATGCATAGCCACATATTTCAGATCCAACTCCCCAACAGTCAGCAACATGCACGGATCATCTTCTCCGGCAGATATATCGTTCACAATGAAGTCTCCTATCAGATTGTAAGCATTACGGACCACGGTCGACCAACAAGTGTCAATCGACAGACGTATGTCGGGAAAACGTTCTCTGACAGCCTTTAGAACAGGCTCAAGACGTCTCCATTCTTCCTCGGCCCCCACCATTTCAGCCCCCGGCCGCGTTGAACAGGCACCTATATCTATAATGTCCGCTCCCTCATCCAGCATCCGTCCTATTCTTTCAATAGCGGCCACCGGGCTCAGACATCTGCTGTCAGCAAAATAGGAATCGTCTGTAATATTGACGATTCCCATTATCATTATATTTCTACCTTTATCCATCACAAAAGAAGCATCACGGCAAACACATATAACAGGAAGCCCTGAAAGGCAAGAGTGCCGGAAGTATCCGAATCTATAATGGTCTCAGTGTCGTCACCACCATATATTTCCTGCAGCTGACTCATGCCGGGCCTTGACCTGGCTGACCATTTGCGGATCAGATACCCATCACTGAAATATGTCACTCCTCCATTGGATCTGTTCAGTGACATCAGAGTCTTATGGTCACACAGATATATATTTCCCATATCGTTCTGTTCAGGAAGCTCGGAGGCGAGGATCAGTGTACGGAATCCCGTACTGTCCGCCATATCGGAGAATGCCCTGATCTTCCTCCAGACAGCCGGTCTCAAATCGGCATCATACAGCGAAAGCACGAGGACTTTGCCGCTGACAGCCAAAGTATCCTGATAGTTTCCACCAGCATCACAGAAAGACAGATTCGCATCTACATCCTCATATCCATCTATCAAGGATGTACGGGCATCAACAAAGGTCCAGGTCGAGTCCGGAAGATGGCCCAGGGTGAATTCCTCCTGCACGCCATCTTTCTCATATATGAACACGGCCTCATACCTGTCTTCATCCTGAACGGCGAAAGCGCTACCTGCCTGAAGCGCAACTGCAGGCTTGAAGGCAGTGAAGTCCACCAAAGGTATGTATATCCACGAATATACGGCAAAGGCAAGGACTGAGGCTGTTACAATTGCAAAAGACGCATATTTATGTTTCCTTGGTCCACCCAGATAGCGGAGAGGGAAAGCAAAAGCAGCAAGCATCAGAAAGAGGACCACATTCTTGATGAAGGTCTGGAAATGAGTAAGGTGAATCGCCTGTCCGAAGCACCCGCAGTCCATTTCCGGGTTGAAGATGACCAGGAACAGGGTCAAGACCGTAAAGAATGCCTGAAAGGCGAAGGCGGTCACTGCAGTCAACCTTCTCCAGACTCCGGTCACCAATGCCGTTCCGATCACAGTCTCGGCAAAGGCAAGCAATGCAGCTGCCGGCTTGGATATTACCTCAAGGAAACCTATATGCAAGAAGTCCATATATTCCTTCATGACGAGACCTGCGCCCACCGGATCCAGAAGCTTGAACAGCCCCGCTATAAAGAAAACAAATCCTGCGAGAAACCCGCAGAATCGTTTCAATCTGAGAAGCAAATATTTCATAATCACCTGATGGCTGAGTCTACAACTTCCTTTACCTTGGCAAAGATCGCACTCGGAGGGAGCATTTCCCCATATTCATCCGAGCAGTCTATCCTTATGAACTTCGGATCAAGCTCGCATTGTCTCTGATATATGGCGCGGACTCTTTTCTGGAACTCGATGTCTGCCTCATGTATATCCTGAGCGCCACCGAGATACTCCCTGTCCTCACCTCCTCTGTCTGCCTTCAGCTTTGACTCCACAAAGCCGATCGGGACATCAAGAAATATATTAAGGTCAGGCTTCGGAAGATCGAAGTCGCCGTACTCTGTGTTGAAAATCCAGTCTCTCAGCCTTTCTGCCTCCGCATTATCCCTCAGCTTGGCGCATTGGTAAGCGATGTTGGAATACACATATCTGTCCAGAAGGACTGTTCCACCATTGTCCAGTACCTGCTTTATGGCAGGAGCAGCCCCATGTCTGTCTTCCGCAAAGAGAAGAGCCACCAGCTGAGGATGGACAGTTTCATTGGCACCGAAGTCACCGCGAAGGAAACGGCTTATGAGATCACCGTACACAGGAGCGTCATATCGCGGAAAATGGACATATTCCAGAGAGCCGAAAAGGCTCTCCAGATATGTCTTCAACTTCTTTACCTGTGTGGACTTGCCTGCCCCATCCAGGCCTTCAAGAACAACAAGCATTACTTCACGTATTCGAATGGTGTAGGCGCATCGATTGCGACATCCACCACATTATTCACCTCGTAATAAGTAAACTTACCCTTCTGATATGGATTAGATGTAAATACGATCAGATGGAGGTTTTCCTTCTTCCACGAGTCCTTGACCTTCATTACGAATGTCTTGTCAACCACCTGGCCTACCTCGAGAGCACCCACAGGATATCCGGCAAAGCCTTCTCCTTTGGAGTCTGCGACACGGACACAGTTGTTATGAGTGTCAAATGACGAATCCTTGATGCCGAGATAATCCGCCTGAGTTCCGAACAGTCCGTCTTCCACAAGCCATGCTCCGACAAGATATTCTCCTGCTTCCGCCGCCTTCACAGACACCTTGGTGACGAGATATCCATCCTTGAGCACAGGATTAACAGAAATTCCGACCTTGGCCTTCTGAGACAGTCTTGAAGAAATAGTCTCGACAAGCGCAGGATCCTTTCTCGTATAGTCGTTATAACCCACAG
>JAEIGA010004058.1_pt1 | contig 22655 bp, 25 predicted proteins | sample 9270691 | NCBI WGS metagenome assembly JAEIGA01 (sample SAMN17057246, study PRJNA624740) | gut metagenome | biome: biome; isolation source: fecal sample | host: Bos grunniens | place: China: Xizang | collected 2019 | reverse complement strand
TTGTACGGAAAAAATATTTCCCGTACTGATTTTGCGTTTGCATTATCGACTAAGACTTTTGATATGTCTAAGGATTATTCTTATTGGTTCTCAAAGAATGTTGGTTTACAGCAAGAAGGCCCATGGGAACTTAAAAAAGATTTCTTTACAATTGAGAAAGGTAAACAGGTTTATATGATTCCTTCAGGAAGAACAATAAATAAGGTTATGTATGTTAATCCACCTGTATCTCAAGCTGCATTATTCGCTAATTACGGTGGTATTGACATTGGATTTGGTGGTGGATATGCTCAGTTAGGTGGTGGCGCTTATGGCCCTGTAGGTGGGTTTTATACAGCACCTGCTGCTGATGTGGCATATCTTGCAACTGACATTCAGTATAAGAATAGGCTATTGAGGAGTGACTTGGTTTATAAGGTGACTGCGGGCCCTGAAGGTACGAGATTGATACATCTTCTTTCAACGCCTGGATCAAGATTGTCTTTTGGACACACAGGTGGTGTTGCGGGTGGTATTGGTTTAGTTGGTTGTGAGGTTTGGTATACTTATTATGATACGCACACTAAAGAAGAAGAGGATGAATGTACTTTAGCTAATATTAATGATGTAATATTAACACCTGAACAGGTTCCGTTGGCTAAGATGGATTATAATTATTTAAATGAACCGACTAAAGTGCTTGTTAGGCAGCTTTTAGTTGCCAAAGCTAAAGAAACTATCGGTAACATTAGAGGTACTTTCAGTGGTAAGGTGCATATTCCACAGGCTGAATTACAGATGGATTATCAGATGTTAATTAATCAAGGACAACAGGAATATCAGAGAGTGATGGATAATCTTGAGAAACGTTTAGAAAGACTAAATCCTGCAGCTGTTTTAGAAAATCAAGCAAAGATAATTCAACAAAATTTAGAAATTCAAAAAGCAACACCGCTTGGTATAATTGTAATATAATATATTTATTTTTAGCGGTTTAAACTTTATATTAATATAAATAAACTAAGAATATGGCGAAAAATAACGGAACTGTTTTTTCTAATTTGAATAAGATTCTTTTCGGAGATACTGTACCAAATGAGTTAAAACGAACAACGACATATAATTTTAATTCAACTGACCCTATATTATTCTCTACTGATAGTAAGGAAGAGTATGATAGGAAAATGGCTGAATTAAAACAACAGAAATTATTATCATATCAGTGGCATAAAGCAGGTATTGATAATTCACAGGACGCTCTTGCAGGTTTAACACAGATTAAACTTATGTATAGAGATGCTGACTTAATGTGTTCTGACACATATATCTCAAGTGCATTGGAAATAGTATCTGATGAGGCTTGTTGCATTAATTCCAAAGGAAAAATGCTTAATATTTACTCTCGTTCTGAAAGAGTTAAAGCAATTCTTGAGGATTTGTTTGTGAACCGCTTAAATATCAATATTTGGTTACCTGCTATTTGCTATAATATGCTTAAGTATGGTAATGCCTATATGCTATTTAATGTGACTTTAGACGAGGGAATTAGAGGATGGAGGGAGTTACACCCTTATGATATAGAACGCCTTGAAAATGGTATGGAAAACCCTTATACGGTGTCAATGAACATCAATCAGACAGGTACAATTAAAAATGAGGAAGTGACTTTTAGATGGGTTGGTAAAAACGAAAGCACACCTTATAAATCTTGGCAGTTAGCGCATTTCAGAAATTTAAACGATACTTTCTTCTTACCTTATGGTGTAAGTTATCTTCATAAGGCACGTAGAGCATGGAGAATGCTTTCAATGATGGAAGACGCTATGCTTATTTATCGTCTTGATAAAAGTATTGAAAGACGTGTATTTAAGATTTATGTTGGTGCTATTGACGATGCCGATGTTCCTGCATATGTGCAGCAAGTAGCTAATAACTTTAAAAGAACACCTGTTATTGACCCATTAACAGGACAGGTTGACTTAAGAAAGAACTTCATGGATGTTTCTACAGATTACTTCATCCCTGTTAGAACAGAGAATGCACCTACGCCTATTGACACTTTAAGTGGTGCGAATAATGCAACTTCAATGGATGATATTGAGTATATGCGCAATAAAATTTTTGCAGCATTAAGATTACCAAAAACATTTTTAAATTTTAATGAGGCTCAGGGTAAGGGACAGAATTTAGCCATTATGGATATTAGATTCAGTAGAATGGTTAATAGATTCCAACAATTCCTTCTTATGGAATTGAATAAAGTGGCGATAACCCATCTTTATATTTTAGGTTTCACTGATGACCTTACTAATTTCTCATTAACCTTAAACAACCCTTCACCTCAAATTGAAGCTCAGGAATTAGAGGATATTACTAAAAGAGTTACAGTAGCTCAAAGTGTATTAGCTGACCCAGGTAATGGTATTCCTATTTGGTCTTTACATAGAACTCTTAAGGAAATTATGAAGATGACTGATAAGGAAATTGCTGATAACTTAAATGAAATCAGGCTTGAAAAAGCTCTTGCTGCTGAGTTAGCTAAGACAGAGCAGATTATTCAGAGAACAGGTTTATTTGATCCAATCGATAATATTTACGGTGAAATTGGTGCTGAATACCAAGCCAATCCACAAGGAGGTGGAATGGGTGGTGATGCCATGGGAGGCGGAATGGGAGGCTTCGGTGGCGGTTTAGGTGGTATGGACATGGGCATGGGCGATGACATGGGAGGCGGCATAGATAACCTCGGAGCGCCTGGTAGTGAAGGAATGGGTGATATAAGCGGCACTGAGGGTTCTGTTGATATGACAGGAGCACCTGCAGCTGATTCAGGAGCACCTATGGAAAATCGCTTTAATGGAAAACCTCTTATAGTGGAACATAAAAAGAAGCAAGTTAAGAAATTGGTTAATGATTATATGACTATGATTAATGAAGCCGCTGAAAAAGAGGAAGAACCTATTGCTCGTGTAGATATTGTTCATGATAATTTAATGATTAATGAATCAATTCAAGGTATGCTTGATGATTTAATAGAAAAATTAAACGATAAAAATTAAAAATAGATATGGAAAATAACAAAAATAATACTTTTTTACTTGAGAATATCAATAAGTTCAAAAATCTTGAGGAACTTAAAGATTTCCAAAAGTTAATGAATGAGGCTTGTGATAATAAAGCTGTAGAGCTTAATGTGAAAAATGAAGCTAAGAATCTTGAGATTCCTTCATACCTTTATATTAAAGAGTCATTTGAAAATATGGCAGATAAACTTTTTACTACAGCTAAGGGAAGAAAGCTTATTGGTAGATATGTTAAAGAACATAAAACAAATAAGGATTTAAATAAGATGTTCCATATCTATGAGAACCTTAATAAAGCCGATAAAACAATTAATGTCATTAATATGATTCAGGAAATGAAAAATATGGTTGGTGATATTAATGAATTTAAATTGCAGAAAGGTATTGATAATCTCAAGAAGATAATTAGAGAATCTTATGTTTTAATTGGTGTTGAGGCAAAGTCACTTCTTTCTGAGAATAAGCATGCTAACTTACCAAATTATGTTGACTATGTATTCACTAATACACTTAAAATAGATAACATGGTAAAATATAATAAATGTATTAACGAAATTAAGTCATTTGTTGATAACAATACTATTAGTGAAGTTTCATTTAAAACAGCTACCAAGGTGGATATTGATGAATGTTATGCTCGTTATAATGAACTTTTAGCTGATGAGAATGATGTTGTTAAGGAAATCAGAGAAAGTGTAAATAAGAAGGAAGTTTTTGAGAAATATAAGAATTCTTGTTTGGCAGCAATAGAAAGTACAATGTCAACTAATATCAATCAAGCTACTTGTGATAAGCTTTATGAGTTCAAGACACGTATTTTAAATAAAAATTACAATGAAGAAACATTAGGTGAAGATATTTCTAACTTCATTGAACTTGAAAATACCGTAAAAGAATAATATGAGTCGCAAAATTTATTTAACAGAAGAACAATTGGCACGATTATTGTTAATGAATAATCAAAACATAAATGAAGGTGTTAAGGATTTTTTAAAAGGAGGTAATTTGAAAGAACGTATTAAATTTTTACTCAGAAAAGGTATTACCGCTGCAGTTATTATCAGTGCCTTAGTGCATTCACATAATTTAGGTTATAATGAAGCCATGGGTGTTGTTGGTGAGGTTCAAGAACAAATTGGGGATGCTATTATGGATTATCGTCAATCTCAAGAAAAATGGATATTAATCGCTGATGATGTTTTTGCTACCGTTTATAATGCAGTTCCTGAACAATGTGATGACGATATTGCTCATACAGCGTCAATGTTTAGGCTTAATTTAACCGATGTTTTATCTCATAGAATTATTGCTATGGAAAGAACTATGATGGCAGAGTTCGGTTTGAAGTATGGCGATGTTGTGAAAATAGAAGGTACAGGAAAGTGGGATGGCGAATGGCAAATTCAAGATACCATGAATAAACGTTTTGCGGGACAACATAAAATTGATATTCTAATCCCTAAAAGTGCAGGTTTGGGACAATGGAAAAATGTTAAGGTGTATAGGCTTAATAATCCTGAAGAAAAGGAAAGTGTTAAGACTGAAATGGCACCTCAATTATCTAAAACTCAGGCTCAGGCACAAATACAGAAAATCAAAAATGGAACTCTTACTATTGCATAAAGAAAAAGCGTGGATTAAATCCACGCTTTTTTATTTAATATAAATAATTAAGTCTTCACTGATTGGGGTTATCATTCTACCTTCAGGAAATGAAACGCCTTCTTCTGAAATATTGCCGTTAAAATCTATTGTAAACCATCCCTGATATACACCTTTTTCTTTAGTATCTCTTTCTTTCCAACGATATTCAATAACATATTTTTCTTCGCAACCTGTATCTTCTGCTAAAACTATATTACATTTAGCGTTAGATATTTTTAATATTTCAGTATCTACATTTCTCATTGTAAATGTTACTTTTGCATCTTGTAATGCTTTACCAATAACATCTGATTTCATGTAATCATATCTACCATCATTAATTAACTCCATACGTAAAACAGGTAGAATTGATCCTGAATTTATATAAAACTCTTGTGTCATATTCAATTGTGTATTATATTATAAATATCATTTCTTTACCGAAAAACCGTACTCATTAGCAGTTTCTATTAATTCTTTAATAATTACTCCACTTAATTTTTCTGTTTCAGTAATAATATCTTCAGTATTGAGATTTCCATTTTGTTTTAAGTGGCATTGAAGTGACATGTAGGAATTTTTTCCTTTTTTCATTCTTTCATGTGCTGTTTCAATAACGCAGATATATTTGTTATCAAAAACATTATCAACACTAATTTTCTTTTTCAAAATGCGTTTAAAAGTCTTGTCAATTATATTAATATCTTCCTCGTAAGATACTTTGTCTTCTTGAGGTATTAAATATCCACCTAAATCAATATAAACAGTATTAGGTGATAATCTATTCGTTGTACCTACTTTTACTTTAAAACCGTTAGAATTAAAACGATTTTCTACATTTAACCTTTTTCCCATATTCAAAATATATTATATTAATAATATAATATATTTTTTACAGAAGTCAATGGGGTACATATAAAAAATGAAGAGAGGTCTCCTTTCGAAGGACCTCTCTAAAGTCAATAATTAAGTATGTGACCTCAGAAAACCTGAGATTTAACTATATTTGTGTGTGCGTGAGTATATTTGCATAAAAACAAATCTTACTCACCAAATAAGTTCAAAATAGTGTTGATTATCGGATTTCTAACCACATCCTCATCTCCGAATTCAACGATTCCCATTCTGTTATCAGGATTAGATTTAATTTTATTTACAATAAAGCCTAAACCTGAGGTTTCTTTTTTAAGTTTTGGGTTATCTATTTGTTCAATGTCACCCATTATTATAAATTTACTATCATAAGATATTCTTGTCAATAAGGTTTTCATTCCCCTAATTGAAAGATTCTGTAATTCATCTCCTAATACAATGCAGCTTTTAAGATTTACACCTCTTAAATATGATATAGGCATGAATTCTATATATCCTTGTTCAAAAAGTTTTTCTCTTGTTGATTTACCTATAAGTTCGTCAATTACAATTAAGAATGACATCATGCTTGGCATTAATTTTTCATCTACAGTTCCTGGAAGTAATCCCAACGATTCTTCACTTTGGACAGCACTAGTTATAAGATAAATCTTTTCATATTTATCATTTTCTTGTAGTAATTGCAACGCTTTAGCTACAGCAACATAGGTTTTACCACATCCTGCCTGTCCTTTCACAAAAACCATTTCAACATCATCATTCTCAATAAGGCGAGAATATTCTTTTTGTTTTGCGTTTTTGCATTTAAGTTTAATTTTATAAGGCAGATGTTTCTTTTGAGGCTCGTAGAATAATTCTTCTTTTGGAGACGAAACCTCACTCTTTTTCTTTTTACCCATTCAATATTTTGTTAAAACAATTATTTTAGATATTCTGCAGAATAACTGTTTCTATCAATAAATAGCAGTATATTATTAAATATTTTTGGTTTTAAACTATAAAATTTAATATATTTATTTACTCTATGAGTTAACTATTTATATATAAATACATTGATAGATTATGGTAAAACATACTTTTTTAGATAAATGTTGCACCATCATAAAAGATTCTGATTTAAATACAGGACTTAATCCTGTTGCTGAATTAAATTATGGTAAAGGTGTAACAAGAGCGTTAATTCATTTTAATATAGATGAATTAAAAGCTTTATATGAAAATAAAACATTTGCTGATTTACAATATTTAAAACACACGCTTAAACTTACTAATTGCGGATCAGTAAATAATGATATTCATGATATGAATATATATAGCACATTATGTGATAAAAAGGAACGAGCAACTTCATTTGATATTCTTCTTTTTAAATTACCTAATGAATGGGACGGAGGTAAAGGTGTTGATTTTATAACCGATTTTTGGATAACTGAGAATCATAAACTCTCTAATTCAGGGTGTAATTGGTTCCAAAGAGTTAATGGTGGTAATTGGGAGAACGAAGGCATTTATACTTCTGATTTTCTTTCAAAAGAATATGATAAGTTCTCAGCAGGGGAAGATTCTGTTATCGTAGCTCGTCAACATTTTGATGTTGGCAATGAAAATTTCGAATTTGATATTACTGAATATGTAAATAAACTTATTAAAGGAGAAGAAAAGAATTTTGGTTTAGGACTTTCATTTAGTCCAATGACTGAAACTCTTAAAATGAAGCATCAGCAATATGTGGGTTTTTTCACTTGTCATACTAATACTTTTTTCCACCCATATCTTGAAAGTAGTTATGAAGATGTGATTTGTGATGAGCGAGATATGTTTAACATAGGGAAGACAAATCGTCTTTATTTATACTGTTATGACGGTAATGAATATTTCAATTTAGATGAAATACCTACTTGTGTAATAGAAGGTTATGAGGATAAAGATATAGTTGTTAAACAGCAAGGAAAGGGTATTTATTATGCTGAATTTTCATTTAAAAAAGGTGAAATAGAACCTAATACTGTTTTATATGATAAGTGGCTAAATTTATCTGTAAATGGCGAAAAAATGGATGATGAAGAATTCGAATTTGTTGTTTTACCACCAATTAAAAAATTTAATATAGATAATTCCAATAGAGATGAATATACAATAAATATCGATGGTATTCATGAGGATGAAGTTCTTAATATTGGAGAAATGAGAAAAGTATATGTGACTTTTAGAAAAAAATATACAACTAATCAATATACTTTATCAGATAATTGTTTTTATAGAATATATGTTAAGGAAGGTAATAAAGAAATTGATGTTTTCGATTGGCATCCTATTGAAAAACGTTTCTTAACAAATGTTTTTTATGTAAATACAAATGATTTAATCCCTAATAAATATTTTATTGATATTAAGGATAGGTATCAGACATATAGAGAAATATGTTCATTTAAAGTAGTAAGTAATATAACGCAAAGGTATATGTAAAAAGGTAGCCAATTGGCTACCTTTTAATTTATCCTAACATTCTTACTAAGAATTTTATTTAAATCATAATTAAAAAAGTTTTCATTACCTGATGGTAGAATTGTTGGTAATCCTGGATATGGGTGGGCGTGTTCTTGAAACATTTTCAAGAAATATTTTAGAAAATCCACCAATATATCTCCAAATGGTAATGCATGAGCTGTTTCAATAATTTTCTTCATTTCCTCATTAGTAATAAGGTCTTCATTATGTGTTGTATTAAAATAAGTATTAGCATTATTGGCAATAAGATTTATTTGATCAGCAACCAATGTAGCAGTACTATTATATTTATATTCTTCTCCTGTATATTGATTTGTTACTGTAGTAGGTTCATTATTATATTTTAATTTTAAATAAGTTGGATTTAAACGATTAAATTCTTTGCCAATTTTATTATTGCTATCTAAACGAGCACCCGCTCTTATTCTAATATCATCTTCTTTAAGGATTATGTCAGTTCCTTTCCTACCATATATAGCCACATCATCATCATTACCAAAAGCACCTTTAGCTTCACTAATTAAATCGTGTGCTACTTTAGGTTTAATTAAAGAATCATCATAATTACTAAGAGCTCCCGAAAAATACCCGTCAAAATTCATATTAGGTAATTGAGATATAATTGGGCCTATATAATATCTATTAGAAAAGCCCTCTCCACTTGCCATTAAAAATACTATTACAGCCTCTCCAACTTTAGGTAAGACATTAAACATTTTAGGTAGAAGTGGATAAACATATTGTATATTATCAATATGTTTTCTATCATCTTCAGGATGTAATTTAACTTTTATTCGCCCACTTTTATAAGTATCATCCACCGATATTACCTCACATAGTTTTATATTAATATTAGACATTTATTATATTTTTATCTCATTATTCCACTTCCTGAAACAGGCATAATATTACTAGAAGTTACAGAAACCATACCACCTGAGTTAGCGCCGAAGCCTAAGGATGTTATACCTCCTGGCGGGATTGCAATCTCCACTTTCCCCTCCAATTTAATAGCCTTAACAATTTCATCTGTTATTATATAACATAATTGGTTCATCATATTAGGACTACCATCTATATTTACACCAATATGCGCACCAACTTCCGAACCCAAACGATTAATAGTTCTTGCGGTAATTAACATAGGTGAAACCCCAGGTCTTTTTAATGTTGAACATATTAACATTATAGCAGGAATCGGGATTAGTGGAATACTTAATTTATTTTGTATGAAAGATGATAATTTTTGTATTATATTAGTTATTGCCATTTTATTCTACTTTTAACAATTAGTTTTAGAAATAGGGGTTTGTTTTAGTTCTTCAAGTTTTGGATCAATATCAACGTAATCAACATTATCGAGCATATCATTATAACCATTTTTATTGAAATTAATGCCTAAATTTCCTAAGTTAAAACCACTACATGCTGTTATCATATCCATAATGAGCTGACGATACATTTCTATCTGTTCCATTATTGTTCTTAAAGTAAATAGTGTTAGTAGCGGTGTTAATTTCTCAATTACCCAAGAATATAACATCTCATTAATAATATCTTTTATTTGTTTTATGATATTAGTCATTATGCCCATGAAATATGGGGATATCTCTTTAAATGAAATTGCTTTATTTTCAGTTATTTTTAAAGGATCACCCATTATTTGTAGGTTAATCAATAGCAACGCCATAACTTTCGGTGAAAAAAGTGGACGAATTAATGGATATACTAACATTCTAATAAGCTCAAATTGGTAATCATAGTTTAATTTCCATGAACCCGCCACATTAGTGCCTTCTTTACTTTCTCTAGTTAATTCGGATAATGCATTTGTTATTATCTTTGTTTTAGTTTCAACTTTAATGGCTTCATCATCAATATTTTTGATATCTTCTATTAATTCATTTGATAATGAATAATTGTTTTGTGTTATCTGTCTTTTTTCTAATGCATTCTGTAGCATTTGATCATATTCTTCATTTGAGAATGTAAAATAACAATCGTCAACTTCAATATCACTTAAATTGATAACTTTTTCTATTATGCTATCAATGGTAGCTTCAATTTGTTCAGAGTCTCTTGTTATTGAAAAATTAAAAGATATATTACCAACACCTAACAAATTATTAACCATTTGACATAAATAAGTTTTGGCATCTAGCAATTTTAAACTCATGATAAAATCATGATTAAATTCAAATATTGTCTTATTTATAGCCCAAATTGTTGAATCCTTTTTCTTACCTGATAATTTTCTTGTCTTATAATAATTAGAGGCAGGTAATCTAAATTGAAAACTATCTGAATGAATACCATCTCCATCAATATAACGACATTCAAGAATTTGTCGTTTTTTATAATTTACTTGAGAGTTATATTTCTCAAGATAGTCACCTGAAAATGGGAATACATGTTCTTGTTTTTCAAAATAGGTATCATACCTTTTATTCATTGTAAAAAAATGCTCAGGTTTACGTTCGTATTTGGTATAAGGTTTAGTCTTGTATCTATTATCCCATATGAGTTTTTGACGTTCAATTAAATTTCCATAAACACCTTTATTTTTAACATACCATAAAAATGCATTAAAGTCATCATGTTTCCAAAGATCATTTAAAGTAAGTAATGAACGTTTCCATACATAATAGTGGTTATTAACTACTATATAATCCCCCTGATTATCGCTTGGTATTTTATTTAAAGTAACAGGGGTTATGTTTTCAGGGATTTCTTCTTTATTAATGGGTTTATATTCATAATTGTCACTATAACATGAAAAATAATATGCAGCACTCATTGGATTATTATCATCAATAGGACAATTACCTAATAAACCTGTAATATCAAGTGCTGAAACGGGAATTGTAATCCCTTCTCCTTGAAAGTTCAAAGAATTATTTGAATTTGGTAAGAATTCGCCACAACTAATTAAACTATCAGGAATAATTGGACTCATATCACAAGTAATTAAATTAGTGATATTTAATTCTAATGCTATTTTTATGCTTTCTTCAATACTTTGTAACCATTGACAGTTTTCATCTGCTAATTTCTCAGACATTATAGAAACTATTTTTTGTTCTAATGGTTCATCGGAAATCAAATTAAATAGAGATGTTAATAAATCAAAAGTACAAGTAAACCCTTTTTCATTCGCACCAAATGAAAAAGGGAATTGTTCAACCATTGTTTGTGCTGCCGCAACTGAACCAAATATATTAGTTATCGATTTGTCGGTTTTCTTTGTAGCCATGTTATTTTTCTTTACTTATCTTTAAATCATAACTTTGTACTGTCTCCTCAGCCATAATTTCATTTATTTGTTGTTTCCAAGCATTGATATCCAATTTAGAGTTTTTAGCTACGTTACTATCATTAAGAGTGTCTTCAACACTACCACCGTGTTTAACGAATTCACTCATAAGTTTGGATACTTCAAATTTCATTTTTAATACCTTTTCTTTATCACCAAATAAATCATGTATTGCCTTAGAATATTTTGTTTTTTCTTCAATTGTTACATCAGCTAAATTACAAGAATTTGAAAGTTTATTCATTTCATTCTGTATCTCATTATATTGTTTTACTGATTGATCATATATTTCTTGTAAAAGCTGTTCAATTTTTTCAACTGAATTAATTTTAACTATTAAATTTCTTGCCATAATCTCTTTTTATATAAATAGTTAAGTTATGATTTTTAATCAATTGCATCCTGTTTAATAACTTTATATAAGGTTCTAAACTTACGCATACTATCTCTAATTTCTTTGGTATCTAATAATGTTGTTTCCCTTACAAATGATAAAAACGAACTTTTATTAAGTTTGTTACTACCATTTTCAACTAATATTTCTTCCCAATTTTCTAATACATCAGAAAGCGCTAAACCTACTTTACGTTCATTCTCATTAAGTGTTAAATCGGACTCGATGATTTTATTTATTTCGCTTACCATATTTTGAATTATAATTGGAGCTGCTTTTTTGAAAGAATTTTCCTCCTCAATGTATTTCTCTTCCAATTTCATGTCCTCAACAAATTCATCATATGAGATATCTCTTTGTTGTTTTTTTGCAAACTGATTGTTTTTAAATATTAGATAATTTTTACAAACGGTACCACAATAAGAATAAGCCTTTGTACCCTTTTCAGCACTAAAATTATTGAGCTTAGTTAACATAAAAGACATTGTGTCATCAAACGTCTCTTGAAATTCCTCATCAGGAACATATAAATTATAACGCCTAATAATTGATTCTACCATCTTAGTAAATGCGGGACTCAATATATCATTAAAAATTCTTGCTTTCTCTTCCGCGGCATATGCATTAATATAATCAATCACTGCCTGTTCTTGTTCCTCATAAAAATATCCTTTTCTTTCACTTTTTGGTTTTCTTCCTCTTTTAGCCATTTCATTTCCTATTAATTAAGAAGCAAAACGACACCATACTATCACACAATATTATTGTATCTTCCTTAAATGTTTAATTTAATAAACCTTCCTTTTATGATGTCTTAAGGGGACATTAACGTCCCCTTAATTAATTTGCATCATTATTTTGGGTTTCTTGCGTGTAAACCTTTTTTCTATCAGTTTTATAAAGATATTCTTCCTGAGCTGTTGAAAACCAAAAATCCAATTCTTTATTATCCATTGTCATAAAAGTATTTGATAATGAATCAACAACATTAACATAATGTTCATAACCAATCTTTGGGATTACATAAACACGTTTATCATTATGCGTCATTCTAAGAAGAAGCTCATACCAAAAAAATACTTTAATATTATTCTTTAAACCACCAACAGCAAGAAAATCACTTTTCTTAAATACACCACCACTTACAATAAAATTGTAATAATTCTTGAGACATTCATTGTCTACAAAACCTATTTCATCTGAAAAAGATGACGCCCATACAGGTTCATTAGCATAACCAACACCCCCTACTTCAGGTTTTTGATCATCAAATACTTCCATCAATGAAAGAAAAAGTGACGTGTCAGGTTGATGTGTTGAATAATTTTCTACAGTATTAAACCAACGATTAGTATAAGAATCATCAAATTCAAGCACCGAAAAATATGTTGTCTTAACATCTTTAACAGCCTTATTTACTTGGAACTGTAGTTCAGTATTTTTATTGTTTTCAATAAACAACACCTCTCGCTCACCAAATTCAAAATTATTTTTTACTTCTTTGATTGCAGATGAAGGACCAATGAAAATCACTGAAACCTCAGATGAAGCATCTGCATTAATAATGCTATTTATGGAACGATTAAAAAACCTTAAATGTTCATCCTTATATTCAATCAAGGGTACAATTACAGTTAAATCTTTCATTACTCTTCATTTTTTACGTTATTATTTTCTGCTGCCAAAATTTGGCGATATGTGTTAATTGTGTTTTCAAAAATATCTTCAATAACTTGTTTCTCAATATCCATCTTCTGATATTCAAGAAGATATAAATTTTCTACTTCAGAAGACATTGTTAAATATTTCTCAACAATTTCATCACGTGTCCATCCTCTAACTACAGATGCAAGAATATCATGTAACATATCATATGAATCAACCCAAATGATACCAAAACGATATTCACCATCTTCCACCATCCATTCAGGAGTTACCTGTGGCACTTTAGCAATAAGAATACTTCCTGACTTAAGAGCCTCAAGAGCCATCTGCCCATTATTTGTCATATCATCTACCCATACTGTAATTGCAGCTTCACGCATTACATCAGCAAGCATAGGCTGTGGTATACCTTTTAAATCTCTAAATGAAAGCCATTTATAAAGAGGGTTCTTCCAATAGAAAGGTTTAACAATATCATTCACCTCATTGGCAGTAGGGGTAATAAGATTCACAATTAACTTTTTAGGTTCACTATTATTAGTGAATATCTCATTAATAGAAGGACGCACTACTCTTACATTTAAATTAGGGAAATACCCCTTAAGTTTTGCCTTCAACGCCTCATTAGTTGTAATAGCATCATAAATATTAAGATCACTCATTGTAACACCTACGGGCATATAATCGGTAAGATATGCAGGACTATAATAAATCATAATTCTCTTACAAGGAAGAGATTTTGTCTGTCCCATAACATTTGAAAATACTTCAGGAATAAATACAAAATCGCTTGGTGTAACAACCACATTTTCTTCCTTAACATTCTTATGTTCAAGTACAGAATAAGAATCACCAAGCCACTCAATTGGTCCAATAAATTCTTCCTCTTGATGAAGCATAGTTACTTTATAACCCATATTGTAAAGCGAAAGTGCAATATCATATATGTACTTTACTTCTCCATTAGGAGCATTTTTAGTATCTAATGTGAAGAAATAAACATTACCATCTCTATTTATCATTGTTTCAATGGTTTCTTCCAATTTCTTAATTTTCTCGTTCATTATATATGTAATTTCTAATTTATTTTTAAATCTCTACAATCATTCCCATTTGCATCAACGTATTAAATGCAATAATATACGATACATTCAGTTCGGGATTTGATGTAGCTTCTTGCCCCAAAATAACAGCTAATATCATCTTAAAGATGTCATATGTAATCATATCATTCTGAGGATTCGATGTTCCTGTATTCTCTCTAATAACTCTTGATGTGAGAGTTAGAACATTACTCTCATCAGTAAGTTTTTCATAACCTTCAGTTATTTCGCTATCCCTAACATTCTTATTTTCTGATTTAAGACAAAACTCAATAATTTTATCAATGTCAATATAAAAAGTTCTGCCATTGTAAGAAAAATATCTCTTCTCCATTATTTCACGTATTTTAAAACATTATTTGCATCGGAGAAGAAAGAACAAACATCATCATAAGTGTCATCTCCGTTAATATCTTTATTGTAGTCTGCAGTTATTTTAATAACTGTCTTACCTTCAGGTTTATTCTCAATAAGTTTTGGATTAGCTGTTACTAAAACATCACACTTATTCCAAATGGTAAGTGAATCTGTTGGAAAATAACACTCCCTCACCCTACAACCAATCTTTGATAAGAAAAAATATGTACTTTGTATTGTCAACCCGTACTCCATCGGGGAAACTATCATAACATCTATACTTTCTTCATCATCATAATTCTTAAGAGATTCAAGCCAAGTGTTAAGACAAACTGAAGTCATTTTATCTACAGTATCACATTTACCAAAAAGTTCATATGGGTAATCTTGATACACAAAACGCCTAAATTCAGCTTCCGAATCAAAAGGGAAAACTTTACCTAAATTATTAGTAGTAATTTCTAATGAACTACTATCAAATGCACGATTATATTCTTTTTTATAAACTTCTGCAAAATTTCTTGTGTAAGCTCTAATTACATCATTTAAATCAATTGCAACAATCATAATTTTTTAATTAAAATAAAACTATTTATTCAAAATGTCAAGTATACACTACTGATTATTAAATTCTTTTAAGAGATTCAATGCTTGTTCTGTATCGATTTTTTCTTCTTGAAAATCATAAGATTCAAAATCAAATGTTGTTATATCATTTCTCTGTGCCTTCTCCGCATATTTTTTATCCATCTCCTCAGTTCTATATTTCTCAGTTAAATCAACACCCCAACATATAGGCGTTCCTGTATATGTTAAGACAAAATTACCATCATACATATTTATCCCTTCAAAATTAGGTGTGCCTAAAACATAGAGAGTAATATCTTTTGCACCATAACATCCATCAGTAATGAATTCAATAGAATCTATAATAACAGTATCTGTAGGACGTATCTTTTTCTCAAAAATATTTTTCATTTCAGTAATGAAGAGACTATCAGTTGGCATAAATTGTCGAGCATAAGTTGAACAATATAAATCAATTTTCATCATTTTATCACTACCAATCCTTACTACAATTTTCTTAACATATTTTTCAATTAAAAAACGAGGGAATACATCTCTTTCTACTTTTAAGTAATATTTCGTATTGTTATTTTCAATTTTTTCTCCCTCAATAGCATCTTGAGAAATTATAGCTTCATAAGCCCCTTCAACCACTAATTTATTATCTTGAATAAGAACTATGTCATATCCTTCAGGATTAAAAACATTAAGCTTAGCAGAAATCATGGTTTCATTTTTCTTCTGAACATTACCATTACCAATGTATTTGTAATCAAAAGAACCTTTATAACCACGATAATTTGAATCTCGAAGTTCAAGAACCTCTTGCGTTAATTCACCTTTCAATAAATCAGCATAAACACTATCTTCCGATACATGTTCCTCAATAGCATCATCAACAGCATTACCATCTTTTGTTACACCCATTGTTTTTTCATCAGCAACTTTCATCCCATAAAATAATGAATGCCAAAACAATTTAATGTTAAACAACAGGTTGGTAAAGAATTTACCAATTTTCATATTCTGTAAGTTTTTCTACCTTATTTTCAATTATTTCTCTAAGTCTTCTATGAATAGAAGTGAATTTCTGATATTGTTCTCTATTATGTTTAATAACATCTTGAGAATAATTACGTTTCTCAAGTTCATTGAGATTTATTTCTTTCTCATACTGAATACAAATAATCTTACATGCCTCATAATAATAAATGAGTTCTGAGATGCTTAAATTATTAACATCAGGTTTGGTTGGATATGGATTCTTACATAACTTATCTTCATTAAACAATGTTGCAACAGTTTCATCTTCTATAATAGAAGTATGCTCAAGAGGTTCCTGAATGTTTTCAGTAATATTTTCTTTTGTTTTCTTACTTTTTGCCATATTTTTTAATTAAAATAACAATATTTATAAAAAATGTCAAGATAAAAACAAAAAGGAGGCTATATAGCCTCCTTTCTTAATTATTATATCTAATATTAGTAATTTGCACACATTCAGTGTTTTTATACTCATCAAGATTGTGTGAATTTGTATAAGACATTGCTGAACGCAAATAATCAGTTTCATTTTCAACCCATGATTCAAGAGTGTATTCTACTTTTTGAAAAAGAATCTTTCCTTCTGATGTCTTAAACTTAACATCCTTTTTACCATTTCCATTCGCAATATTAGCCTGTGCTTTTTTCGAAGCCATACCCCAATACTGCTTAAATACAGTAAATTCACCGTTTTTCCAACGTCTCTTTAATTCGCTGTAATTAGCAATATCAAGCTCTTTACCATAGTTCAAAAGAGTCTTTATTGGACGGAAAATTTTATATCCTCTAATATTCCAATAGAATTTGCCATATGTTGTTTTTCCTGCTGATTCAAAAGCCTTATTAAACAAGCCACCAATCATAACATAATCTGCTCTTGTTAATGCTTTCTGAACATCACGATAACCTCTAATATTACCGTCAGCAATAATCTTACATTTGCAGTTATTTTCTACTTTAATCTTATAGATTTCATCAAGAAGAGAAAAATAAGGGAAATGTACACCTGTATTTGAACTTGTGAGACAAGGTGAACCACCTCCAATACCTACGCGAACATAATCCACACCTGCTTTCTCATACTCAAGATATGTTTTTGGATTAGCAATGTTACCCGTCATGATAGTAATAAGTGGATACTTGTCCTTAATTTTCTTCACAATATCCAACAATTCTGTCATATGTCCATTAGCCATGTCAATACAAATTTTAAGTCCCCATGCATTAGGATCTAAATCAGTATATGTCCTTTCAAGTTCATCGTTAACGAATAATTCTTCAGCTTCCGCCAATGAAAATGCAACAAAATTATTACAGTCAAAAACTAACTGTACTCTTCGTGAAATATTAATTGTTCTTGGAAGAACTACGTTAATTCCGTTTCTAACAAAGTCATCATAATTTTCTTCACTTATAACCGAATCCATCGGAGAACAAAAAATAGGTAATCTTCCGTTTTCATCAAACGGATTGCATTCTTTTCTACTCTTAATTGTACTCATTACTTCAGGTACAATTGCTACATCATCATAATTTAATTTAATGTCATTCATAAATTTTAACAATCTTTGTCTCTATATAAAAAACTATCAACCTTATATGCGAAATTTCTAATTTTAGTTTCAGCCCATTCACCAACTTGTTTAAATTGGTTATAATCTGAATTGGATATTTCATCTACAATATCAATATCCTTACATTTAGCCCACGCTATTATGTTACCAAGTTCATATTTAACTTTAACCATTTCATGATTATCTGAGAAATTCAATACTGTTATCTCATATAAATCACTTCCAATCATTGAATGATTAGTACACACATAACGTTTTCCTATATGTTTTTCATTATATTCCATATCTACTTTAATTTATTGGTTTATGTTTCTCTTTTTCAATTGCATATGCGAGTTCGTTTGCCTGAAGAACAATAAGAGACATAATATTAAGAAGCTGTTTCTGACTTTTAATCTCATCTCCATCCTTATCAAGAACTCTCATTGCTTCAAATTCAATTGGTGTGAATTTGATACCTGCGTTTATACACATACAAATTGAACGTTCACCCACTTTAAGTACTCCTTCAGTGTTGGCAAACTTATAAAGATTTCCACGTTTTTTACTCCACTCTTCATCATTAGGAATAAACATTTCAGTTTTTGCAATTTGATGTAGGAGACACACTTTTGTTAGTGAAGTTTCATTAATAGTAAATGTACCACTAATCATTTTAGCAAGTCTCTTTGCCAATTTAAGAACTGTATTACAATGCATTACAAGCCCGCCACTAAATGCATTACCTGTTTCATCATTAAGCCCTGCAGGAGCTAAATAAAGTTTTTTGTCATCAACAATGTCAAGTGGATTAATTCCAATCTCTTGAAGTTGTGTTACAAACTCCGTGTATTCAAGATTTAACTGTTCTGTTGTCATAATATATTAGTTTTTTTACAAGCAAATATATGAAAATTTTTATTATAAAACAAAAAAGAGAGGTATTTTAACCTCTCTTTACTATTTCTTTATACCAAGTAGCTCTTTCATGAGTTACATTAGCTAAATCATATTTATCTTTTATTGAATTATGAAGATTCTCTCTGAGCTTTTCAATATGTTCAGGATTTCTAACAAGTTTTTCAATCGTTTTAGCCCAATCTTTATGTGCTTTAATTTTATCAATAAGAACACAATTACCTTCAGGATTTACATTACCACCTTTTTCAAAATAATTCACAGTTCCAATCTGATATGGTCCAAAATTAGAAACAACTGCCGCCTTATTCATCATACCCGCTTCAATAAGTTTAAGTTCTGACTTGAAAGAATTAAATTTATTATCATCAAGTGGAGCAAGAAGTACATCTATATCATTATAGTGTGTACAATAAGACATTATACCTTTTGTCCATCTTCTCTTGTATGGTTCATTATCCTCAAAAGGATATTTTGCATTTGGAATAAACCTATTAAGCCATTCTTTATATTGCGGAGATACTATTCTATAATCCTCAGTAAGTATTTTTTCATATTCATACCAAACACTTTCTTTAGGCATCATAGGGCGTGTTTGAACCTGCCCATTCTGCCCTATATAACTTACAGTACCCCTTAGATCATAACCACATAATACAAACTGTATCTTATCACGAACATCTTGAGGTAGTTTATTTGCAATACCTCTCAACATTTCAATATCATGAAGATGTGAACTACCCATAACAAAACCAAATCTAATTCTATCTGATGGGTTTGGTTTTGATATAAATTGTTCCTCTTCCCTATCAATTGCGTTAACAAAAACTTTAACATTAGGATTAAGTTTTTCAATCTCTTTCTTGAAAATATCAGTGGTTGTTGTTATATAATCCACTAATTTAATATTTTCTTTAACAAGCTTATCGATACCATAACGCTTAGAATCGGCTGCACCTGGGTGGAAAGGACCTAAATCCCAATAATCATCCAAATCCATCACAACTACAGTACCATTATCCCTACATTCTTTAATTGTTGAACGAAAAACATCCATATCAACAAATAAACCTTTATGAATATGAATTATATTATATTTTTTCATGCTTTCCACATCTGACCAATCCACTTGATACTTTATATCAATTTCGAAATCATTTTCATACATTTCTGCTAACTTAGTATGAGGTTTTAATGAACGATAATATCCACACCCACAAGTGTCAGAAGGTATAACCAAAATCTTAATTTTTTCCATATTTTTTTAGTAAAATAAGTAATCTTCTTTTAAAAGTCAATAAAAAAATGTCAGTGAATAAAAACACTGACATTTTAAAAGAATATGGAATTAAAAAAGTTTATTTCTTCTGTTTACCTTTATATTCTAAAGTTGCATTAAATACATTACCACCATTATCGACTAACATAATTTTACCTTCCTTAAGTTTAATACCCTTAAGAGTATTTTCATTAAGTTCTCTAAGTTTTCTATCAATACACTCTTCAACAATAGTTTTAATTAAACCATAATCAATACCTGAAGCTGATGATGGGAGTACTTTATCTTCTTTTATCACTTGCTTTTTAGGTTGTGGGGCATTTTGTTCAACTAATTTCATAACATTTGTCATGCCATTAGGATCGAGACATGATGTATCAATTTGATGATTCATCATAGATTCTACAATTGCCTGTGGTAATTTAGAATTTGACGGATTCATATTACCGTTTGCAGGGCGTTGAACACTTTCTTGAACATATTGTCCACCTACTAATGAGTTATAATCATATTCATAAGGTGTTGTATCGTATCCTGTTGCTGCAAAATTATTTCGCGCCTCATTTATTTTCTGTTGCCCTTCACTACTCATTAAATGTTGAGCAGCGTTAAGAGATTTTGCTAATTGTTCTGCACTAATTGCCATTATTAAAATATTAAATTTTTATTTAATTCCCCACTGCTTACGAATCTTCTCAATATCATCCTGATTAATATCATAAACATTAGCAACATCATCCTTATAATAAGGTTTTGTTGGAAGATTTTCTTGTGGTTTTTGTTCCGATGATTGCCCTCCACTACTAATGATATCTTTCTTAGTTATTGGTTGTGTTTTAGGTGCAATCGTCTTACTTGCAGGGGTTCCTTTAATAATATCGAGCAATTCTTGTTCATTATCAAGTTTTATTCCTTTCTTTTTTGCTTGAGCAAGTTTTCTTCTCGCATTATCTTTCTCAATTTGAATTAACATTTGAGGAGATACCATACGTTTTTCACCATCAAGTTGAGATTTAATACCCCCAAGGGTTTGAGATGCATCTTGTTGTGCTGTTTTTTCCTTACCTTGTTCAGTACCTTTAAGCAAATCATCAATAATTTCCTTAGATGTGTACATTTTACTATCATCAGTATAAAGATTTGCAATTTGCTGTACTTCCTTTTCTTTTTCTTTTGGATTAATATCAGTTTTAGTTACAGCACCAACTTTTACGTTGGTTGGTTTGAAATCTTTAGGCTTACCATCAATATTCGCAATATTATATACTACACTCATTGATAAATCGCCATTTTTATTAAATCCTTCTAATTTTTCTCCTTTAAATGTTTTTCCCTTTAAAACTCTCCATTGGCGTATGCCACTCATTAAAAAGAATTTCCATGCGGGAACCTTAGTATGTGTATCACCATAAGGTTCAAATGCTCTTACAACAGGATTGCCTGCTTTAGTTAAACCGTAAGCTACAGGGTAGATAATACGCCTTCCTACTGCTTTATTATTTTTATCTACTGCAGTATAACGTATCTCAACAGGAGTCAAACCATTAATAGCATCATTAATATCTGATACTGTAGGTGCTTTAGCCTCTGTCAATAATACGCTTTGTACTATTTGCCCAAATAAATCCATAGTTTAAAAATTACTTAACGAAGTATTGGCCATCAGCAATGTTAGCTTCTGTATCAATGCTGTTAACACCATACTGATTATTTTTATCATAAACATTAATAGTTTCAAGCCATTTTCTACCACCACCTACGCTTGGTCTACCATTAATATCATACGAACCACCACCGTTCTCAGTATCTATCTGTGGTTTAATCTGATTACGTGTAATTTCATTATAATCCTGAGGGAGTGTATGCTGATGCCCACCTGTATTAGTACCCTTACCAAGTGGATGATTTTCATCACCCTCATGCCACTGTGCTAAATCATGATCTGGACCATATGGTTGATTTTTCTGAATGTCATTTCTCAATAATTCGTATTCATTTCTTCTTTCTAAACCTATTTTTTCAAGATTAGACTGTTTAGCCATAATTTCAAATGTATTGTTTTTTATTATTAAAATGTATCTATCGTACCATTAAACGTTGTAATATCAGCTTTAGGAGTGTGAGCCTGACCATTACCGCTAACTTTATGCTCTTCAGAACCAACAACACCTAATGATTTCATATTTTGTTTATCACTTGCTGTAGTTGTTACAAATGATTTTAATGAATTGTTCACCCAATTAGCAGTATCTTTACCACCAAATAAATTATAATATTCCGCATCTTCAGCTGTAGAATGATCAAAGAAGTTTTTTAAACGTCTCATTTCATCGTAACTAACATCTCTTTTCTTAAGTAAGTTGTTAGCTCTATCC
>JAEIGA010004057.1_pt1 | contig 22666 bp, 24 predicted proteins | sample 9270691 | NCBI WGS metagenome assembly JAEIGA01 (sample SAMN17057246, study PRJNA624740) | gut metagenome | biome: biome; isolation source: fecal sample | host: Bos grunniens | place: China: Xizang | collected 2019 | reverse complement strand
TATTATAGTTGATGTATGCTGGGTGCGTCAAAGGTACTACCGGTGACGGAACAATCTTCCAGCGATATTTATATTAGAATTTGCAGATACCAAACAGATCATCGTAATGCGGACAAGCTTTGCATAGTCCTGTGCAATCGGGAAGATCATCATCGTTATCCAAACTGGAGAGCTGAAGATCTTCATAGGCTAAGGCATCGGAATAGCCTTTGTGATAACCGTCGCTCATGCCCATCAAATATCCTTTTTGGTAACCTATGGAATTTATGCCACATTGATTATTAAATTGTGCGTGCACAGGACGCAGGACGATAAGATCATTTTCCCTGGTGGTGACAAAAACGATATCCTGGTTCGGATCAAAAGCGTACATCAATTCGCTGGGGACCAGTACTGTCGCATTTTTCTTGTACATCATAATTGTTTTCTCCTGTCAATATTCCATTTATAGCTTCAGCTAATGATCAATACTGCAGTTACTGGTCATTAGGTGAGGCTACAAACACCGTGCCCAATTTCTTGGGCACGGTAATTTGTTTTGTGCCAGTCTGCCCAAATCCCGTTCCTGCCCCTGGATCTCAGCGGCGTACATTCTCCATTGGTGCGCTCATTTCATCGCGGCACTTCCCCTGGGCGGATTGTATCCTGATTTGGCTGATCATTCAGTTTTGAAGATGCGTAGTAATTCGGAAAGCTCCGAATCACTAACGACATTATACAGCGTTCAACAGAATAATGCATCGCCCAAACGGGTGGATTGCACTTGTCAACCCACCCACATGGGTGAATTCTAAGGATTGCTCTTTTGTTGGGAAAGCAGGACATTAATTAAGGCGTTTATTATGTGCAGGGCAAGCTCTTTGTTGGTTTCTGTCAGCTGACAATATGCTAAATTGAAGAATGGGAGCGGATTTGTAGAACGGTTGCTCTGCATGCTGGGGGGTAAAAGCTCTGCCATTGGGATATTAAGTGCATAGCAGTAGCGAAAAAGCTGATCCAAGTCCGGGATTCGCTGACCGGTTTCAATCCGGTAAATTGTATTGATTCCCATGCCGGTGATCTCCGATATCTCATTTTGCGTTTTATTGGCCATTTTTCGCATTGCGCTACATTGCCAGGAAACATAAGTAAGATCATTGGATATTTGCCTGGTGTTCAAAACAAACACCCCCAACTATGAACAGGAAAGCGAAAGGTAAAGTATGTGCATGTAGTATGCAGCAGTGACTTCAAAATCAAATCAGTAGTCATTGATGTAATCTCCTTTAGTTTGAAATTTGTAAGGCGACTTTCGGAGATCACGGATATTTTGCTATATAGCAACACCAACATCTGCGCTTTGCATGTGCGCAAAAAGCACCGAAGGGTAAGAATATGTTGCAATGGCCATAATAACAACAAACAGCACCCGCTCGAGCAATACGAGCAGGTGCTGTTGGACTATGTTGCATTCTAGTGAATTGCGCTTCACATACCAGAGTGTGACTTGCGCTAATTAAGCGCTGAAATTCACATTATTGTACGAAAAATCAAGAAAAGGCATTATATCACACCTCTATAATATGTAACAAAATACATATAGTAGTGAATTGCAAGGAATTCAATTGGACGAAAGTGTATTGTAGAATAACCATGAGGTGAATTCTAATGAGTGACTATTCTCGTCCTTTGGGTGACACGGTAAAACAGGCTCGCACAAGATTGAAGCTAACACAGTATGAGATTGCTGAGTTGATTGATGTCGATTCTCGTACAATTCTTAACATCGAGAACTATAAAGGCAACCCTAAAATGGAAGTGTTGTATCCTTTGATTCGCACATTAAAAGTAGACGCGCGGGAGATATTCACCCCTGAGATCCTTCGGGATTCACCATCCTTGCGGCAGCTTAGAATTCTGATTGAGGATTGCAATGAGCAGGAGGCTGCTGCAATCATCCCTGCAGTACAGGCAATTCTAGAGGTGTTGCGCAGCAAAACCGCCCAATCTATTGAATAAGAAAAGAGCCTGCCTCCCTTTACTCTGAGTAAGAGATGCAGGCTCTGTGCATTACGCATCGGGCTCTTTGCAGACAATCATTTTCAACTGTGTCACATTCACACGAATTTCTTGCTTACATTTTGGACAGTACAATGGGAAATTGACCAGCGTTGTATCTTGGTACACTTTGGTTCGAGTTTTCCCATTGCATATTGGGCAACGGATCCATAGCTGCCCTTTGTTGATGTTCTGCACATTACTTCCCTCCAATAATCACTCTGCATCCATGTGTCTGGCTCTGACCATTATTGTGCGGGATTTTAGCTGACTTGTAGCTTGTTCTTATGGTAGATATCTGGAGCGTGGTTATTATTGAGTTACTGATCTTCTTTGGCTTTGGATGCATCCACATTGTCACACTGAATATTCTGTTGTTCCGGACGCATGGGTTGATACGTGAAAACAAGGCAAGAGGGCGGCCATTCATACGGAATGTCCGATGTCATTTTAGAAATGAGCACTTTTGCCATGTCCTTGATCTTGCTGTTTTTCATGGTGCGCTTTCCTCCAATCATATATATATCCTAGGCAGAGCAATGTAGCAGCCATTGCAATACCGATGGTACATCCGTTGGCAACTTCTTTAATTTTAACAAGGCATGCAATAATTCCGACCAGCATGACTAAGCAAGTCCGCAGGAGACCCCGCTGGCGACAACCCCTTATTTCTTCGGTTGATAGATGCATGTTGGGATGGTTATAGGGTGCTAGCATGAATATAACGAAAAAGCTTATTCCGAGTACGCCTAAAAGAACAGGAATAGTCAATAGATGCGACAGCATACCAAGGAAAACTAATTCCAACAGTAATGAAAAAGTAAGGCACCCCCATATGGTTTTTGCGTGATAGCCACCGATATATTTTCGAATAAAGAAATATGTAGTAAAGAAAGAAATTGCACAGAGTGAATTTGAAATTGTGAATGCAATAATCAAAAACGGGATGCCAACGAAAATCGTCGACAGTTTCCTCTCCAGGCCATATCTAAACCACGGTATTTCTTCTGGCTTGATGAGATTTTCATTTACACAGTAACTGGTAATTCTGTCAACTAACCTCTGCATTTGTCATCCTCCAATTGCAGTAAGGATAGCATAGGTTAGTCCCCTTTTCTACTTTTTCACCATGAAATGGAAAAAAATTAGCATGAAACAGGAAAAAGGATTACGCACAAATTGCGTAATCCTTTTTATGGTCAAGCTGAATTGCGAGGTATTTCTGTTGCAAATTCAAACCAGCCATCCTCGTATGAGAGAACATACTCAGCATGGAGTTGGTTGAGAATAAAGTCGATGTGAGGAAGCCCATACCCATGATCTTCTTTAGGTTCTTTGGTGGTTGGGATAAAGTTATCTTTTATTTCTACAGGGAAAGAAGTGTTCCGAACAGAAATGTAAAGCGAATCCGTATACAGAATACTACACTGGATAATTCGATTTTGCGGAAGATGCATGCAGGCTTCAATTGCATTGTCTAAAAGGTTAGATAATAGAACAACCAAGGAATCTGTGGGAACAGAAACACCAGACAAATCATTGACCGTTACACACACATCAATATCCCATTCCTGCGCTAGTTGGTATTTTTGATTCATAATCGCATCAATAATCGGGTGATGTGAATTAATGGTAAAAATCCGTGTTGTTTGCATCCCCTGGAGCTGTTGCACATATGATTTGGCGGCATCATATTTACCAGAAAGTAGCAGATCGTGGATTGTTTGGATTTGATTACGATGCTCGTGAGTTGCTTTTCGCTGTGCTCGATAGTTTTTTTCTAATGATAAAATACTGTTAGTTTGGATGTCCATTTGCTGGTTTAACAAGGCGAGCTTTTTGGTTTCAGATGCATTTTTCTCCATCAAGTCAAATAGATAAATTGTTGCAATGTTAGCAAAGGCAAGCATAATACTGAAGCATACTGAGCCAATTGATAAATCTCCCATTTCGCGATTGCTATGAAATACAACGGCTAACATACCCAATGAGACAGTAGGAAACAATACTATTAGCAACAATAACTTTTGACGAATTGGCTCATGGGCGCGCACCTTACGAAAACGGCATAGAATCCAAGCGAGAAAAATAATTATCAGCTTTCCGACTGAAACTGCGACAGCATAAGTAACCTTTCTCCAGACTAATTCTGCCAAACTAATACCCAAAACCGCGCTGATGCCATATACGATTGTGGTATCAACGATTGCAACTAAAGCAAAAAACAATACGACAAATAATATCTTGCGGACAAAGGATCCCCGATAGCAAATGAGCGCAAGAGCAATAAACATTGTGAATGATAGTGCTTGTTCGTATATATCAGGTATGCCGATATTTAAAAATAACAGCGATAAAACCCATGCCACAGAGAAAGTGATGCAGTAAATTTTCATGGATCGATTGATTTCAAGGAACGCATTCCAAAAGAAATGAAGTGCAATTAACTCCAATGCTGCCCAGAAGGCACTTAAAACATATTCCATTTACCGTCTCCCTTTCCACAGAAGATACCGCTTTTTATTCTCTGCGTAGTTTTTCTCACTTACTCGCAAAACTTGTCCGTTGTCTAATTGTGCCTCATTACATTGGTATTTCCTGATTCGACGCATATTTACTAAATAGCTTTTCTGAATCCGCAGAAAACCTTGTGTTGACAATTCCTGCTCTAGGTTGGAGAGAGACGAGTAGAAACGATAAGTTTTAGTCGTTTGAGTTCCTTTTTTCAAAACATGGATTAAAGCGAGATGTGCCTGTGATTCAATGTAAAGAATTTCTACCAAAGGAATGGTTAATATCTCGCCGGCAATATTGATCTGTATGCTCTCATGTTCAGTTCGCAATTTGGAAATTGTTTGAAGCAGGCATTGCTCCAATTTTGCATGAATGTCACGCTTCAGCAAATAGCGGAACGCTTGTACTTCATAACCTTCTGGGGCGTATTCAATGAAATTTGTAGCAAAGACGATAATCGCATTCGGATTATTCGTGCGTATTTGTTTAGCCAGATCAATCCCCGTGTATTGCTTTTTCTCAAAGTCGATATCCAGGAAGTAGATATCGCAATCCGATAGCAAATGTTCTGGAATTTCTTCAACACAAGAATACATGTGAATAACGCCTTCAATTTTATGGACCTTTAAAATCCTTCTAATTTCACCGCGAAGCGATTCTAGAAAAGGCGCGTTGTCGTCGCACAATAAAACTCGGATCATATAGCCTCCAATCACTGCTTGGCAAGGCACAGCAGAGCATATTGAATCATTGTTGGCTTTAATCATACACAGAAACCTCCTTGATGCAAGTGCTTTGTCCCGTAAGTTCAGTATAATTATACACATTCTGTCAACCATTTCAATAATGCTGAATATATGTATGCTATCATAATTTATATATAGAAAAACTGTGGGAGCGTTGTGCTATGTACGATTTAGGGTCAAGGCTGAAAGAAATGCGAATAAAACGCGGCCTGACGCAGGCAATGCTGGCAAAGCGAATTAACAAAAGCGTTCCTGCAATAAGCGGATATGAAACGAATACACAAACGCCGCCTACAGAAGTGCTGATCAGTATATCTGAGGTTTTATATGTCCCCATTACATACTTCGTTGATTTGAATTGTGAGGAGAGCTATTCTGCAAAAGGATTATCCAACGAGCAGAAGGAATTCCTGGACTTGCTTTTTGAAGAATTTGCCACACCAACCAGCGCTGGGGATGTGCTATCCCCTCAACAAATAGAAATTACTCGGAAATTACTGGCGCTGTTTTCGAACGACTAGCCTGCATCATATAACTAAATAGCTCAAAAGCTGTGCATCAAATGAACGTATGCACAGCTTTTTCCTGTTTCGTGCAATATAATTCGGTTTGTGTGAATGATTAATGGAAATTGTTGATTTGTTTTGGTAAACTTTAAATCACAAGAAGCTTCTTGGACGTTCCAATCCAAAACTAATATATTGGAGGTTTATTATGAAGAAGTCCATTGTAAAGACTCTGTCCGCATTCCTTGTGATGGTTATGGTGTTATCCACTCTGTCTGTGGCAGCATTTGCGGCTGAATTCAACGAACACGAACATACTGGCACATGCTGCTCTGATGGTGGTGTGGCTGTGCTCGCTGTATCCACTTGCCCCGGCGGTGAGCATGTTTACAGAGCCACGATGTCCGCCGTTTTCGTGGACTGCGGGGGTGTCCATCGTGTTGACGAAGCAACCCTGTACGAGTGCGCAAGCTGCGCTCACTCCTACTATGAGACTACTGGTAGGTATTACTATGAGGCTCACAACCACACCCAAACCCTAGTTGGATTCGACCCTGACCGTGGGTTGAATGTTTACCATTACGAATGCGAGTGCGGAAATGACTATTACGGCAATTAATACGTGAAATAACAAGCTGAGAAGTATATATTCAATCGAATCCAGCCCACAATTTTGTGGGCTGGATACATAGTGCACGACTACGGTTAGATTTCATATCTAACCGATATTTGTATTTATTTGAGCCAAATCAGAATGGGAGGATATATGATGAAAACGATTCGGCAGATGTTAAGGCAGCCACTTAAATTTATATCCGGCATTATTGTGGTTTCACTGGCGATATCCATTCTGGGCATCTGCCTTGGGCAGTCCATTGCGGCTAACAAAACAGAGGCGACCTTGGAATATCACTTTACTACCATTGCACTGCCAACAACAAAGTACAATTACTCCGAAAGCTATTTTACTGACTTTGAGGGCAATAAAATACCATACTTGAGTTGGAGTCAGACTTTGCCAGAGGAGATTGCAGAATGGATCAGCAATACCATTCAGACAAGAACGGATCTTGTGGAAGGTCTTGCAACACCGGGACTTGCTTCGGCCTACATTTCTGAAATCAATCCCGATAATCTCACCCATCATCGTTATTTCTATCCTTTTGAAGGAGAACAGGAAGCAACTGCGCCCCACAGTTTAGAGGCACAACCGACCTATTCTTGCGCCATGCTGGAAATGGAACTGCTTGAGATTGGAGAACCTGTCGGTACAATTTTCAAGGGTGTCCTGGAAGATGGTACAGAAATGAGTATCACAACGGAAGTATCTGTGGAGCTGATTGGAATTGTAAAAGGTGTGATTTCTCTGGAAGAAGGATATGCCGATCCTACGGGCCGCACGATTTACCTAACCCTTGTACTGCCGGATGTGGAGAGCTTGGATGCCTTGCAGCTTGAGCCCGGTGAGCGGTATCTTGTTTACGGCTCTGACTATCTGGATGGCGATTGGACACTTCGTGGACATATCTCTAGATCTTTGAGTAGTAAATTAGGAACAAACATCAATTTGGAGGAACTGGATGCCGATAGCTTTTATTACTATACCGAAGAAGAGGTGGAAAGCCTTACACAGCTAAATCCGCACGCAAGGTATTTTGCGACGTACACCTATGGTGATTGTACGGTGGATGTTTGGAAATGGCAAATGAAAAATCAAGATGCTGTTTTTCTTACTGCCCGTGATGAAACATTATTAGGTGCTTATGAGCGAATCGAATACTCCGACGGAAGCGGCGGCTATCCCAGCATAAATTGGGAGCATTGGATCACCGATGAAAGCGGCAATGCGGTTCAAGTTACACAGGAGGTGTATAGCAAGCTATATTCGATTCCTACCATTGCACATTTGGAGGGGTCTGTCGAGGACTTCCTGCAATCTGAAAGTGGTCAGCTTTGGACGAGCCAACTGGATTTGATGGAGGTCAACTTCCATGCGTTCCCGGTGATCGGCGTTGACAAGCTGGGTTATGTGGCTGACTTCGCTAGAGAAACAGCACGGATTGTAGCTGGCCGTGACTTCACACAGGAAGAACTGACCAGCGGTGCTAAAGTATGTATCATTTCTGAGACCATTGCTGCGGCCAATGGATTGAGTGTTGGCGACACGATCTCGCCCCACTTCTATAATTATGACTGGAACTCACCTTACCAGGGCTTTATCTCTGAAAGCGAAGGCGTTGTCAACCCCTCTGCTTATGCCTATACGCAGCATACAGAATTTGAAGGAGAGGCCGAAAGCTATGTAATCATTGGCCTTTATCGGCAGGATAATGCTTGGGGTGACGTTTCCGAAAATCTGTACTCTTTTACCCCTAATACAATTTTTGTTCCCCATGCTTCCGTTTCTTCGGATATGGATTATGGCAATCAAGCCTTTTTCCAGACGCTGATCCTAAAGAATGGTATGATTGAGGAGTTCCGTACTCTTGTGAACGAAGCCGGATATGAAGATCTGTATGTGTATTACGATCAAGAATACACCACGATTTCTGATAGCTTGGAAAACTACCGGGAAGTGGCACAGCGAGCTATGCAAGTCGGTGTTATTGTATACGGCATCATCCTTGTACTTTTCTTGTTCCTGTTCCCCGGTAGCCAAAGAAAAGTGCTGTCCACGATGAACGCAATGGGAACACACCGTAGATACAAGGTTGCACAGGTAGTAATGACCAGCGCCGGAATCCTTGTTCCGGGCGCTGTGATCGGCACTATGGCAGGTATGCTGCTGTGGCAGCGGGTAATTAACGCTCTTGCGGAGAGTGTGGGTACTGCGGTCACTCTGGAAGTGGATATTGTCACTTTGATTATGGTTGCTCTGGGACAGCTTGCATTGGCACTTATTTTGACGGTGCTGCTTGCACTGCCTATGACAAGAGACAAGGGGATTGCGAAAAGGATGTGATAGTTTATGATCCTGCATACGCTAAGAAGGCTCCGGAGAACGCCCGCACCAGCGCTGGGTGTGCTGTTTTTTGCAGCAATTCTATCCGTTGTGCTGTGCGGACTGCAAAAGGCCAATGATGCCGAGCTGGAGAAATACAACGATACTTACCACACGATTCCGGTGCAGTTTTCAGTAACAAATCTATCTGCCACCACTTCTTCTAATCTGGATATTCCGGCAATAATCGCAGATGTGTTTATGCAGAAGGAGGGACTTGCAAAGTATGTTTCCGATTTACAGAGAGTGTGTAAACACGCTGTTGCGGGTATCAACTCTAATTATACGTTGGTTGGTATCACATCAACTGCCCTGTCCAATGAGCTTTGGCCGGAAAACGGCACATACATCTTGTGGAACGAAGGATACGGCGAGAATATCTTTTCCAGTAACGATCCTGTGTGCTTGGTTCCAAACTCCATGATGGTTTTCACCGACGAAGAAACGGGCGAGTCTTATGTGGAACTGGATTTTGAATGTTGGAAAAATCATCCTATGACCGAATACTCCTGCAAGCTGAAAGTTGTGGGTACCTATATGGGCGGTGACGGAAAATCTATCTACTGTCCCTATGCAATAGGCGAACAGGTCTATGCAGAATTAGGGGAGTTTATGTCGGTACAGGCGATCCGGGCTACGCTACGTAATAATGACGATCTGGAAGAACTGCGTACCGTATCAAGACGCTGGTTTGCTGAGCCAAACCCCTTGGGCGAAAAAACACCATGGGGTGAATACGGCTATGAGTATTACTTGTATGCCCTTGACATCAACGATGATCTGCTCCAGCGCTCGTCCGTTACCCTGCAAAACAGTATTTCCACAAACCGCATTTGTACCGTAATTGTGCTGTGCCTGTCTGCTGCCGCTGGATTTTTGATCGGTTTTCTTATGGTTCGCAACCGTAAAAAAGAAATTGCTCTGATGCGCACCATGGGCACACCCAACAGATCCATTTATGGTTGCTTCGTATCGGAGCAGATGCTGTGCGTGGCTTTGGGCATCGCATTGGGTGGCTCTTACAATGCATGGCAGCCTGCGGACAGGTTGGGCATCTTGGCAGTAATCTATTTTGTGGGTCTGACCGTGGCACTGCAAATATTCCTACACAAAAACCTACTCACCACCATAAAGGAGGATGAATGATATGGGTATCTCCCTCAAAAATGTATCTTACAGCTATAAAGGCAAATTCCAGACCGTCAAGGCGGTGGATGGGGTGTCTTATGAATTTGAACCGGGCAAGTGCTATGCCATCATCGGCAAGTCCGGCTCCGGCAAGACTACGCTGCTATCTTTGATGGCCGGTCTGGACCTGCCAACCGAAGGTGAGATTATCATTGACGGCAAGTCCACCAAAGATTGGGACAGAAATCAAATGCGCCGGGATGCTGTTTCCGTCATCTATCAGAACTACAATCTCTTCCCGCTGCTGACGGTACAGGAGAACATCCAGTATCCTCTCAGCCTCAAGAAGACACCAAGAAAGGAAGCTGTGGCACTGGCCCGGGAAGTCCGGGAGCGTGTGGAACTGCCTGCTACCTACGATAAGCGCCTGCCCAGCCACCTCTCCGGCGGTGAGCAGCAGCGTGTAGCCATCGCCCGCACCCTGGCCCAGGGCTGCAAGATCATTCTTGCCGACGAACCCACTGGCAATCTGGACTCTACGAACACCCGCAATATCGTGCAGATCCTCCGCAGCATGGCCCATGAGGACGGCTGCATCGTCATCATCGTCACCCACGACCCCGCCGTTGCCGAGCAGGCCGATGTGGTTCTTCAGATGAAAGACGGAAATTGGAGTATTATAGAATAGGTTGGCCCCTCCCAAAACAATGGTCATACTTTTTTGTCTGAACCACGACGGCAACACTAAAGCTACGGTAGCATGCCCCAGTTATGCATGTTACATCACCGCCGACACGCTCTGTATATGATGGACTACGTCGATGAGATTCTGTACTCCGTGAACAAGGATACCTTAGAATGGAAACGGATAGCGCAGTAAATATGCGTATTCCTATGGCGCATTAAATAGCAGCAAAAAATAGGCGTCAATCGTTTTTCGTAGTATAAAAATGGGAAAAAATCTTGGAATTGCTGTCTATAGGAGTTATTGGTAACTAAGCAGATATAAGTTCTGGCATCAGCGCAAAAAAATAATCCGAACCCTGGCTCAGTAGGAGAAGGGTTCGGATTGTTTTTGTTTTGGAAGGCTAATACAGACAAGGCTTTTTTCGTAAGGTTGATGCCGGGGCTACCCGTATCGAGAATTAACAACCGGATCGAGGTAGTAATTAGAGATGGAGGTTTTGAAGCAAGCAAATAATAACAGATTCCTTTAGGGGACCCTTTGAGTGGGTGTTGCTTCCCAGTTTGACCTGTTGCTATCAATGGGATACAAAGCATAGATTGATTCCGGAGCCTGTTTTATATATTCGTTAATCGTAATTTCGTTCTTCATTTGAATGCTGGTATTGTGCTTGACCTTCTTTTGGTGTTTTTTGGGGTCAAGATGTTGGAAGACATAAGAAGTAAACAAGCGTTGCAAACTTTCAGCGTGTTTCATATACTTGTTGCTGTCCTCGCGATCGAATAACTGATATTCATATACCAGAAAATCTAAAACCACATTCCTATAACCCCTGTATGCCAAGGGCTTGTTAGCACCGAAACTGTCATGCCGGTCAATGTTTGGGAAATAGAATCTGCCGGTTTCAATTAATGCAGATAGTTCAGCCAGATGTGCCTTTTTCTCACTTGCTTGATTTGCAACTTTTAACTGTGTAATTACTTTGATAACCTCACTGTGCCACGCAACTACGTCCTGATAATACTGATATGTAAGCTCATATTTCTTTGTGTTGCTTATAATTGAATAAAGCAGTGCCGCAAACGCAATCACCAAAGAAATTCCTGATATCCAATCTGAAAATGTCATTCGTGCGTCACTTCTTTCATTTGCTTATTCCTATTAAGAACGCTTCCAACCTCACCTAAATTTACCTCCAGGAACGGATGGTGCATTATCAATGGTTGGCCCCTCATCGTTGATGAGCCCGATTATGGAAAGAAGATAATAACATGTGGAAATAACACTACAAACGTAGGCAACCAAAAGACCTGTACTAAGAGAAAGATATATTTTCCCTACACAGTCCGTATCGTCTACAATCGCGCCCAAAAATGTGAAAAAGAAAATCACTACAAGACCCAAAATAAGGGCTTCTGTATATCGCCAACGCAGCTCCGGCAGGGCACCTTTCTTTCTGATTTTCTTCATAATCTCACTTGACGTTGCACCAACCAAAATGGTCACGGAAGCCAAAATAAAACCCGAAATAGTAGCCGAGCAGGAAATAATAGTGTTGAGAAGAAACTCTAGCCGGGGAAATTCTATTGATGTAATCTTGGTCCTTGATACTACAAGTCCAGACAAAATTCCCAGGATGACAGGCAACAAAACGACCGCTCCGACATGCAGTTTTGCTTTCAAAGTGAACACCCCCTGGAAATAGTTTTAGCGAAGGCCCTGTTCTTCCATGTATTTGCCCAAACACATACGGTAAAGCCGTTCATGGGTAATGGGGTTGTTGCGAGAATACTCAACCGTAAGTTTATAGCTTGCACGATCATCCATCAGATTGATCGTTTCAAAGGGAGTGTCTTCGTTCTCCGCTACATGAACACGGAGATCGTGGGTACCGGGGAAGCTATATGCTTCATGAATCAAATCGCTGACTTCACGCGCATTCAGCCGTCCGTGCTTTTGGTGCCTAAATCCGAGTTCGAACCTGATAAAACGCCCTTGATATCTTCTGGAGCCATTGATGATTTGAGCGAGGTGCTGCGTGGTTTGCTCGTTATTCAGTTGTTCGCTATCAGCAACTAATACCAGTTTACGATACAAATTACTTGTCGTGATTCTGCCAATTCGAGCGCCGCTCAAAATGGGTTTAAGCAGCATAAGCGTTCCCTCTGGAGAAAGCAGCTGCAAGAATTCCTCCAGTGCCTTAATAGATGTTCCATATATATTTCTTTGTAGGTACAATGTGCAGCGAGTCTCATCATACAGAATTGTGGTAGACTCTGCCGGATATTGATTATCTGCCAATTGGATCAGTTCATATGCGCCGCTATCATCGGCAATGCCGGGGAGTATTTTTTCTCTAAGGTGCAGAATTTGCAACTCCCACACACGCAAATCTTCGTCGTATCTGCATGTATGGAACATATGCGTATCGCCAAGGATTCTTTTCTTAGTCTCGCTAAAGGGGCAGGACATAACATGCTGTAGCAATGCGCTGAGATTATAGACATGCTCGTGAGAAATACCATTTTCGTCCGTGGTTAGATAGTATGGGCGAAAATGGTCAAACTGAACTGGTTTTCTCTGATTAGGCATAAGCGTCCTCCTGTACGTAAACATAAGGTAATTTGTCGATTTTTGTCGAAACTTACAACACAATTATGCCACGGTCTGGGTATTTTGTCAACAATACCTTTATTTCATAGGCATTGAATTATAACAGCTTTTGTGATATAAAAAATAATAAGATCGTGTAGAGCGGGGTGAGGTTGTGGCTGCAGATAGTTCTCAGCAAAGTTTTCGCAGAGGTGTTATGTCTCTGGTGATTTTAGCATTGCTAAAACGAGAGGATATGTACGGCTATCAGCTGGTGCAGGAAACCGCAAATTCCAGCGGTGGAAAACTCACAACCCAGGAAGGCTCGCTTTACCCGGTGCTGTATCGACTTTTGGATCAAGGCCTTATTTCCGACCGAAAGGTCCAGGTAGGCAAGCGAATGAGCAGAATCTACTATCATCTGGAGCCTGCCGGTGAGGAACGGTTAAGGGAACTGATCCAAGAGTACGAGGATGTGACACAAGGCATATTCCAAATCATTAGAGAAGAAGGTGGAACCCATGGGCAATCTTGACACCTCATTGAAGCGGTATTATCGCAGCATTCGCAAGGACCTTCCTTGCTCGTACAAGATGAAGAAGACAATTATGCAGCAGATTCAAGAAAGTGTGGGCCTGTTTCTGGAGCAAAATCCGAATGCAGATTTTGATGAGGTAAAGTTGCATTTCGGTGAGCCCCAGACAATTGCGCTCAGCTATATTGAGGATCAAGATGCTCCCGAGTTGCTGCGGAAAATGCGAATTAAACGGAAAGTGATCGTAATTGTTGTGGGCACTATGGCGTTGATCGTGGCGATTTGGTTAACTGTGGCTGTATGGGGAATTATTGACGCAAACCAGACAACCGATGGCCATATTAATGACACGATTATAGTTGTTAAATAACGCAGAAAAGGAGCTAGAATATGCGATTTCGAATTCTATCTTTGGTAATTATTATGGTATTACTGATTGGCTTGGCCCCTGTTAATGCTTTGGCAACAACTTCAGACGATAATGTTGTCCATTTTGATGATGGTAGTTATCTGAAAATTAGCATCAAGGATGTTTCGCCTAGGGCAACAAATACGCGTGTGGCCTACAGACAATATGAATATTTTGATAGTAGCGACAATCTTGAGTGGGTGGCACAGCTGCATTGTACATTTACTTATGACGGCACAACTTCTAGCTGCACTAGCGCCAGCTGTACCGTGACAATCTATGACAGCAAGTGGTATGAAATTTCAAATACTACAACCCGAAGTGGCAATACAGCCACTACACAGCTGACCATGGGTAGAAAGCTTTTGGGTATTACCGTCTCGAAACCTCAATATACCATCACCCTCACATGTGATAAAGATGGAAACCTAAGTTAATAAACAAATTGACCAGGGCGGAGCGATCCGCCCTGGTTTCTCTATTATGCAAGGAGGCCACCGGTAGTTGAATTGTAGTGCTGGCGGCTATATTTTTGTTCCTTGCTAAGAAACAATCAAGTCTGGCGATATGACGTTTTTACTTGCACTGCGATTGATACAAGAATGATTCTTTTCAGAATTTTCGTTGTTTTCGAATAAAAGCGCAAAGTGAAAAACAAAACTGTCGAAATTTGCCGAAAAAGAGTTGCAATTCATCCACAAAGTGATATACTATTACCACAAAGCCTTTGTATAATAGGTATTTTATAAGATAATAATGTGAGGTTCTCTGATGAATGTAACAGGCTTTTTGGCCACCATCCTGCTGTGCTTGGTGATATATATCGCTGTTAGAGATTCTAGAGCCAGTCGAAAGAAAAAGGGTCAGAGTAAAAAACGAAAGAGTATAAGAAAATACTTTACAAGCCTTGATTTGCCACGAAAAATCGAATTCATTTCAAAGCTAATTTTTGCAGGACTATTTTTATACATATACTTCGCGTACTTTCCCATCGTGATTGCGATCCTTTCGATTCCTGGGATCATTATCTATGTGCTGATACTGATTCTCACGGTTACAACCACATGGAGGGTGGTAACATCTGGTGGTAGAACGCAGCTGGAACCCCTTGAAACGAACTCGTTGGCGTTTTTGGGATTGATGCTTTCCTTTGTGGGTATTGCCCGGTCGACGAAATTTAATGCGATATATTTAGATAGCACTGCTTCAATCGGGAACATAGCCATGCTCGTTGTAGAGTATTCGGCTTATTTGTTTTTCATTTTCTCGCTTGCGTTTTTGCTAATAAGTGATTGTTGTAGGTTGCTAATTAGGTGTGGTTCGAAACTGTCAATTAAGTTTCATACAATCAGAGATCAGGTTCGAAAGAATGCATTTCCTCGCACAAGGGAGTGTAGGATTTCAGTCAAGCTTGTGATGGCCTTCCGAGCAAAAAGTAGATGGACGAAATGGCTATCTATCCTGCCAATGCCGCTGGCATTCGTTTTGGATGTGCTGGCATATTTGTTTCAGTACATTTGCATTATTGTTTTTTGGATTCCGCTTTTCTGTTTGATAGAGTCGTTAAGGCTAATATGTAGCTTTATACTTGCGATAGCTCGCTGGCTTTGTGCTTGCTCAAACCGGCGTATAATCGATATATCTTTTCGCTCATCCATAGCGGTGGCTATGCTTCTCATTGTGATTATGAACCGCTTTGGCTATATCACAACAACTGACGCAACTACATCTGTTCTCGAATTTGTTGCAAGCGTTTTGATTATCCCAATTGTACTGGGATGGATCCAGGAGGCACTGCCAAATAATAAATCGACGGAACAGGCAAATTAAGGAAATGCAATTTAAGAAAAAAGTAATGAATACAGGATAATATCTAATTATCATTGCTTAGGGTGGTAATAGCATGAGCACACAGGATGAAATTTCAAGAATTGCAGTTGAGAACTATTCTAGATCAGCTCCATGGCCTGATGATGATGTATGGCACGCTCATACATATTTGTCAGAAAAAAAGATCATTGAAGGCTGGCTTTCCGAGGTTGCAACGCCGGAAATGACAATTCTCAACGCCGGATCTGGTGGCATGGCGTATAAAACTCGGGGCACAATGGTTCATCTTGATATGATTGAATCATACATCAATATGTATGACCAATACATTGTGGGATCAGTTGAAGATATAGCCTTATCCGATGCCTCCGTTGACGGCATAATCTGTGTAGGCAGTGTACTCAACTATGCCGATGCACAGAGGACGCTTTGCGAATTTTCGCGCATATTAACACCAGGAGGATTCTTTATTATTGAATTTGAGCGTTCAAACAGCGCAGAATTTCTAGCAACCGGCAAGCATGGCAAAACTCTTTTTTCGAAGGACTACTATTATAATGGTCAAACACACAAGCTTTGGCTTTATAGTGAAAGACATATCAAACAAATGCTTAAATTCTACAATTTAAAGGTCTACCGGAATAAGAGGATACACACCCTATCATCGTTACTTAATAGATTTGGACTAACCGAGGAAAAAGCAGCATATTTTTCATGTTTTGATAAGTCTCTTCAGATACTATCCTACCCATTCGCTCATAATGTACTATTACTTGGATCCAAAGAGTTCCCGCCTAAATGATACTAATGAAATTAGGCCGGGAATGATTGTTAAGAAGGAACATATTACAGCTAAAGCTTTATTTAACTCTGGGATAAAGCACAGAATGAAGGTTAGGATAGATAATAATGTCCAAGTAAAGACCAAGAAGATTGCATTCCACTTTCTTTTCCGCTGACGAGGGATTGTGACGTTCTCGGCTGTGAATTTGGGGCATTGTCCTTCCTCAAAAAGATGGCATTGAATAAGTGCAATGCCATCACTGGTTTCATTCCTAGGCATCTCTTTTCTTATTCGAAGCAGAAGCTCATCTATGACATTTGAATAAGAACTATCACCTCTAAACCACTCTAGGTAATGCGCCATATACAATTCTTCAATAATTGAAAGGTATTGGGCTTTGTTTAATACAAAATCGTTGCTGTTTGTGGAAAGTAGTTTGGCAGCAATGTTGTATTCTTCTGCTTTTTCAAAACTTAGAAGTGGGGGCTGATAATATGGATATTTTAGCAATCTGAAGTTTTCGTTAGACAGTAGATGTCGGAAATAGTTACTATCTTGATCAACCAGCTTACCCTCTCTCTGATTTAAGGAAAGCTCTGTAATGATGTACCGAATAAACTGCCCTTTCTTTTTTAGCGTATCAGTGATTTCTTGAAGAGCCATATGATAGAAGTTATAAAATAACATATGATTACGCTGCTGAGTGCATAAATAATCCAAAACCAAAACTTGATTTTGAGGTAGATATGCATATTCCGCAAAACCAGTCACATTGTTATGTTGGTCATAAAGTATGTAAAAGAACATAATTCTCTTTTCATTGCAATGATTTTTGGAATTCCATATGTAGTCTTTGATCTGATTCGTATCTGTTAAAGAACCCGGATCTACCGTCTTGCAATATATATCAAGGGCTGCAATAACATCCGTTTTAGAACACTTTGAAGCTGGAAGAATGCTAAATTGTAGCAACACCAGCAGTCACCTCCGATATTAGATAATTAGATATTATCCTGCATTGAAAAGCTCCTCCAATCTACGGATTGCAGACTGGAGGGGCAGGACTCAGATAGTTATTCTATTGCGAGGATGTTTGGCGGTAAGAATGTCACGCTGTTTTTTGGAAGTAACATGCGTATAGATTTGAGTAGTTGAAATAGAACTATGTCCCAATAACTGCTGGATATATCGGATGTCGACATCTTCTTCGAGCAGCAAGGTTGCAAAAGCATGGCGGAACATGTGAGGGGTAATATGCTGCTCTATACCTGCGAGAGTGGTATACCTGTTGATCATATTTCGCACCGACTGATCTGATAAGCGTTGACCCAAACGGTTGACAAAAAACCATCCACTATTCTCTATGTCTGCGCTACTAGCCGAATAATAAGATGATACGGCCGAAAGAACATCTTTGTTCCCAATCTGTATCAGTCGCTCCCTTGAACCCTTGCCGTAGATTTTAATTTCTCCTGATGATAGATTAATCGAATCCTTTCTTAAGAAGCACAATTCCGAGACTCGTACGCCTGTCGCAAAAAGAAGCTCAAGAACCGCAATGTCACGTAAACTGGTACGCATTTGACATGGTGTGCTAGCGGATGACTGTTTCTGCTTGTAGGCGCATTGCAGAATCGTATCAACAGTTTCAAGCGGAATTGTCCTTGGTAGCAGAAAAGGCTCGTGCAGTTTTATACGCATTCGATTCAGGGGATTGTCCGATAATATCTCTTCATATTCCAGATAGTTAAAAAAGGCTTTGAGGCTGGCAATCTTGCGTTTAACGCTCTTAATCTTATATCTTTTGTGGAGTTCAGTAAGATATGCTTGCAGGTTATCTTTTGATAGATCATCTCCTTTGTCCGAGATGTACTCTGCAAATTGAAGAAGATCAGTATTGTAAGCCTTTTGTGTCTTAGCACCCAGGCCTTTTTCGTATTTGCAGTATGATAAATATTGCGCAATTAGCATATTAGCATTTCCTTGTTCCACGTTATTTCCTCCTGATGGTGTATGTTTACTTAAGGTGAAAATACTACTGAGCATTTTTACTCAAGCATAACTACTATGATACATCAGATGGAGGAACAAGTGTAGATAGAACAACGTGACAAATTAGGTAGGAATCGAAGGATAATTCTAAAAAATCCAAGATATAAGAATGCCGGGGACTTAATGAATCCAATTTTGCAAGTGGGAATTCCATATACAATGAAGAAGATAGTATATTATGTTTCGTAGAGTTCGTGCTTGATTGGGCATATAGCAGTATTGTTGGTTGTTACCAATGGTGTTTCATTAGGTAATACCTTAACTGGTTTTGAGAACTGACAACAAATGAAATCATCTTCCTTAATGAATATAACAATGAACTCCCAAGCGGCTAGTTGCTAAAATGCTGGAAACCATACAATGTGTCCCTCATGTCACATTTGTCGATCAATATATGTCGTGGCAAAATGTTTCGAACAAGTTCATGAGAAATCCAATGCACTTATTTATATCTCAACACACAAATTATCTAAAGAAAAATCGGCGAGATCAAAACAACCATATTTTAGAACATAATTGAAAACAACAAATTTGTTTTGCATCTCCGTGATTCAATTGAATAGATGTGACCACAATAAAATAATCCGATAAAGACCCTATTCAAAAGCAATATGATTCATGGGAGGACACGTGCATGAAAAACAACTATGCGTACTATTTTGAACCCAAAAAGATGATTCGAGACCTCGCTCACGGATATGTTAACCTGACGGAATTTGAGTTAAAGCTAATTGATACTGCAAGTTTTCAACGATTAAAAGATATTCGCCAGTTAACGTGCCAAGAAGTCTATCCCTCTGCTAGACATACAAGATTTGAGCATTCGCTAGGTGTGTTAGAACTGACAAGGCAAGCCATTAAACACTTAAATCATAATGGATTTTTACCGGGTAAAGGCGAATCAACAGATAAAAAAATAATCAATGAACAACTTCAACTAAACGCAGCTGTAGCTGCGCTCCTCCATGATGTTGGGCACTGTATGTTTTCGCACTTGGGAGAAAAAGAATTTAACTCAAGAATAATAAACTGTGCGTTGATAGAGGAAATCGAACGATATAATGAGAACCACAAGGGTTCCTTTTCGGATGAGTTTATACGGTATGTTCAGGAATCAAAACTGAAGAACATAGGTAGTAAACATGAGAAGATTTCATGTCTTGTAATCCTTAGTAAATTTGAAGATCTGCTCCTTGAGACGGACTCGTCAACACGAAATGATAACAAAGGAGTAGAGGATATTTATATTGACTTCGAATTGATTATTCGGTGCATCCTGGGAATTCGCTATACACAACAAAATGGAGGTCTCAGCAATCCTACATCGAACAAATATAATGCAGTTATTCATCTAATTAACGACAGGATATTTGATATGGATAAGTTGGATTACATTATGCGTGATACTGTTTTCACTGGAATCAATGTTGGTCGTATTGATACTCGGCGACTCTTCAAAAATATATTTTTTGAGGACGATGAATCCTATTGTTTGGTCTTTTCTTCCAAGGCCGTTCCTGCACTTCAAAATTATATCGATGCAAGAGATGGATTGTATATGTATGTCTACAACCACCATGCAGCCGTATTGGCAGATTCGTTAAACTCATATATTATTCGGCGTTTAGCCAGAAATGCTGATAAATTTCATCAATTGGTAGAAACGGCATTGAGGAAAGCAACTCCGAGGGATTCCGATATTCAAGAGACCAAGGAATCTGTTTGGGAAAGCGATTATATATATGCTTTAGGTCTAGTTCCGCGTAGTTATATTTTTTCGATTGAGTCAATTTTGGGCGAAAATCGATCGGATAGCGACTGGATATCTCTCGTTAACACTATTTATACACGTTATTCAAATAGTACACCGGATTCAATAAAGTATTATCTATTAGGATTGATAGAAGACAGTTTCTATGATGGTTGGACAAGCGCCTTTCCTGATGAAGAATGTAATCAAGATGCTGGACGTAACTTATGTTCTGAAACTCTTAATAGCGAAGCTGGAGAAAGCCTCATTAACAAATTGCAGTTAACATATAAAATAATCTCAAATTACAAAAGCCGCAAGTTTTTAAAACCATGGTGGAAAACACTGTCTCAGTTTTCGATTTTTCTTGAAAGAAACTATACAGATGTATCACTGAATGGCTATTCGCACGAAGATATTCGAAGCAGGGTTTGCAGCATGATTACCTATGGAACAAAAAATGTTGCGGCGGATCAATTACGAGCGCAGATCGCTAAACTTGTAGTTTTGATTTCCAAAAAGATTCAAGAAAAAGCAAGCACTGGAGGAACGCAGAACACAAAAATACTGGAACCTTTGGAGGAAGGAGATTTCTTTATTGGGGAACGTTCAACACGATTCAACGAGATTGAAAATATACGTAAACTCAGAATTGTATTTGGCTTAACCGAATTGGAAAAGTCGCAAAATGGGGAAGTGGATTACATAACAAAATCATTAGATGATGTAATTCCTCAAAAGGATTATAAGTCAATCTATAATAAAGAGAGTTTTTATGTATACTCTAAACCATTAAGCAACCATAACCATAGTGCGGAATGCAAGAAAGAGCATTACAATTGCATTGAAAGGATTTTTGTATATTCTACAATTAAGTTTCTGGAGACAAGTGAAAGTCAATTAGAAAAATGCTTTGGAGAGAATGCTGATAGAGAAGCCAAGAGGCAATTCTTCACAAACTGTGTAAATGATTTTATAATTAATGGTATCTGATTGACTAAGAAAGTTACGAATGATGGGAGAAAATTGTAATGAAAGCAAAAAAGATCATTGAAACAATTTTAGCATCCGTTCTTGCCGCTGCAACTTTTATTCAAATGATTCCTAGCACCACTATTGACTCTTTTTTTGGAAATAGCTTTGTAATCTTCTGCCTAATTATATGTGTTGTTGCGCTTGGAATTATCTTAATAATAGATATTTATAGGATTTGTCACACAATCCATTGTTTTGAAAAAGGAAGTTCCAAGTTTTGCAGATACTTTGCAAAATGGTATTCGAAGCCCGGAATACTAACGCTTATTTGCGATGACTTGAATTGGACGACAGTTCAAGTGGATGGGAAATGTCCAATTCTTGAGGCACTAGAACAAAAAGCAAAAACAAATCAGTTGGTGCTGTATCTCAAGAAAGACGGCGATACCGCAGAGGAAATTATGAACAAACTATCTGCTGCCAAGATCAAGTTAGCACAGGATAATATTGTGAATAAATATAGTTTCTCCTGCTTAAACTATATGGGAAACAATTCTGCCGTTATTATCCGTGATAAGAACAAGGACAGCGGGAACGAAGTTATTTTTCAAGAGGTGGCAGATACATATGTCACCCAGTTGCTGAATACCCTTTTGGAGGTCTAATGGAAAATGCATTTTTATCAATAAACTATACCGCTCTGATTTCCCACCTCTGGGATGAGAACGTTGAAGATCGAGCAGCGGATTTGGAAAGCGGATCTGATTATACCTATAACAAGGTAATTCGCCCGTGGGTTTTATCACAAATGGAGGATGTTTCTCCGTTTTCTGATTCGGTTCTGGATATTGGTAGTGGATGTGGCTTCTTGACCAATATCATATACAATTCTGGATGGACGAAAGTGGTTGGAATAGACATTTCAGAGCGCTCTGTTGAATATTCACAAAAGAAATACCCTCATATTAAATTTATTAATCAAGATATCTATAAATTGTCAGAAGAATTGAATTATGATCTGTGCCTTGCGGTAATGGCAGTAAACAACATGCCGAATGCTGATTATTTTTTTGAGAAGGTGAGCAGGTGCTTAAATAAACAGGGAAAAATCATCCTAGTACT